>ERZ869929.141-NODE-141-length-42056-cov-9.723816_pt1 | contig 42056 bp, 75 predicted proteins | sample MGYA00579312_ERZ869929 | MGnify/ENA primary metagenome ERZ869929 (study PRJEB32216, sample SAMN09231818) | wastewater metagenome | place: USA: Maryland | collected 2016-08-09 | study: EMG produced TPA metagenomics assembly of the PRJNA472060 data set (Reclaimed... | reverse complement strand
ACTTGGACGTGGGATCGAACTATGACGCGGACCTAGACCACTTGACGGCAAATGCCTATGGCACGGCGCTGGGCATGGTGTTCGACAATCTGTCCGGCGCGGTGATTACCTGCCCGCATGTTACGCATCAGAACGGCATCGCTTATTTCCTGCGCCGGATCGACACCTGTGCATTCGTTAACGTGAACAGCTCGCGCCATGCCGAGGGGACCGGGATGAGCGTGTTCTTCGAGGGCAACGCCGGCAAGTATTGCATCGGCAACCGGTTCTTTGGGCTTCACTGCGGGGCGTGGCCCATCGGCTCGACCACGACGATCTATACGCGCGGCGACAAGGCGCGCATGAATCGCATCTATGGGCTGGACGGGGTTGACACACCGCCGGTTGTAACATTTGGCGATGCGCTCTCGGAGTTGTATTATGATTACCAAGGCGGCGGATACACGCCAACGCTGGCGGCGGAAAAAGCCTTGGATCGGGTGCCGAAACAGGTGATCCGCAATTACTAAGGTGGGGCCATGTCGTTATTGGAGGGGGCCAAGGTTTCGGAGGCGGGGTGGTTAAGGGCAGTCGTTGCGCTGCTCAGTGTCATTGCGTTCTTTGCCACGATCACGACGGGCATGGTGGGGTTTTTCAGTATCCGCGCGCTCGACACGCTGGATATCGTCTCGGCGGCTGTGATCAAGCACGATGTCGAGATCATCAACATCAAGGAAGAGATCAAGCTGATCCGTGGCGGCAAGCAGCGCACGGAGTTGAACGTTGACAGCCCTTTCCGTTTCCGTGGACGCGGTCCTAGCCGCGACGTGCCGCGCCCGCCTAACGATGTGCCGAGTATCGACAAGCCAGAACCTAGGCCGCAGCCGAAACAGGACAAGCCGGCCAGCGGCGACGATAACCGCCGCGACCCTGTGTTGCCGGTGCAGGAATGACCGAGGAATTTGTCGCGCGCTGGGCGATTGTCATAGGCGGCGGGCTGGCGGCACTATGGGCGCTGTGGACGTGGCTGGATCGCAAGATCGACGTGATCGAGAGCCGGCTTACGTCACACGCCGAGCGCATCGCGGCGATTGAGGCGCGCCGGTGCGATTGCGAGGACAAGACCGAGTAACCGCGCCGCGCGGATCGCGGCACTGACATACCCAGAAAGGAAGAACTATGTCAGCAAATGAGGTGGCCGTTGAGGCCGAAATCCAGGCGAAGGGCTTGAATGCCCCGCGCCTGACACCCGATCACATTGACGCGCAGATTGCCGGCGAATATTCCGGCCGCGCATCGAAGCTATGGGAGGGCTGCCCAACATTGCCGGCAATGGAATGTCTGACGATCTGTGTTCTGGTGCTGAAAAACGGATTCACGGTAGTCGGCAAGTCGGCCTGCGCCAGCCCAGAGAACTACAACGAAGAACTCGGGATCAAGATCGCCCGCGAAGATGCCCGCAAACAGATTTGGGCACTTGAAGGCTATCTGCTGCGGTCTAAGTTGGCCGCTGCTGAGTAACATACCGGGCGGCGGATTCGGCCGCCGCCCCCCGACGCCGCGCGGATCGCGGCAGAGAGATAGGAGACAGAAATGGAAGCAATCAGCGGGATCGGCGCTTGGCTCATCGCCAATGGCGGCGAAATCGTGGTCGGACTGACCGGCCTGATCACCTTCGCCTCGGTGATCGCCAATTTCACCAAGACCGACGCGGACAACAAGGCCGTTGCCTGGGTATCCAAGGCGGTCAACTGGCTGGCGCTGAACATCGTCCGCAAGCCGTGAACATCCTCGCCATCATCCGCTTGGTTCTTGAGGTGGTTTCCAGGCTCGCAAAGTGGGCTGGCGATCGCCAATTGATCCAAGCGGGCGAGGCCCAAGCCATCGCCGCAGGAAACCAGAGGACGCTAGATGACCTCGCCAAAGTGCAAGCGAGCCGGGTTGCTCTTGACGATCCCGCTACTGGCCGGGCTGACCGGGTGCGCGACAGGTTCACCCGTCCAGACTGACTATTGCCTGATCGCCAGGCCGATCCATGACAGCGCGCGCGACACGGCGGAAACCCGTGAGCAGATCTTGCGGCATAACAACGACTGGCTTTGCCACTGCGAGGATGATTGCCAATGAGCCAAGTGAGCGCGAAGCTGCGAAGCGGTGAGGGCGGCATCCTGATGTTTTGGTGCCCAGGCTGCGAAGAGCTGCATCAGGTCCGCGTCGGGCAGAACGGCTGGGGCTTCAACGGCAATCACGACGCACCGACATTCACTCCGTCTGTATTGGTGACGAGCGGCCACTTCGTCTCGTCGCACAAGCCGGGCGACAACTGCTGGTGCACCTACAAAGAGCGCATCGGCGAAGACCCTGGATTCAAATGCTTCCGCTGCCATACGTTCGTGACTGACGGGAAAATCCAGTTTCTAAGTGACTGCACGCATGCGCTCGCCGGCCAGACCGTGCCGCTTCCCGATCTACCGGCGCATCTGCGCGATGATTGCCAATGACCCGCTACCGCATAGAAGGCTGCGATGGTCCCGGCTGGGCGGTCTATGAGCGCGCATGGTGGGGCTGGCGCAAGATCGGCGGCCGGCACTATCTCGACCTCGTTCTCCGCGACCTGCTGCCGTTCTGGAGGGGCAAATGACACGCAAAATCTCCGCCCGGTCGGTGAAAGACTTGGAGGAAGCCGACCGCCTGCTGCGGGCCGCTGGGCGTTCTGTGGCTGGCGCTCCTGACCCTGGGGCCTTCCACAGCTACGCCCGCTATGCCCGCGTCAGGGAGCTTGTGGCGGCGGTTCTACGGAGGGTGACGCGATGACTGGGGGTGAGATAATCGGCTGGGGCTTGCTGTGGCTGCTGGCCATGTTGATCTTGGTAGACCTGCTTCTTTGGGCGATTAGGTGGAGAGGGTGACGCGATGATCTCGCTTCTCAAGGTGCTGCTCTATGCCGCCTGGCGCGCTACCATCGGCAAGGTGTTCCGGTGACGCCGCGCGGGGTCAGAAACCGAAATCCTGGGAATCTGCGCCACAGCTCGGCGCGCTGGCTCGGCATGGCTGCCAAGCAAACCGACCCGGATTTCGTCCAGTTCACCGCTCCGAAATGGGGCATCCGCGCGCTATACCGGGTGCTGCGGACCTACCAGGTGAAGCACGGATTGGCGACGATTGCCGAGATCATCGGCCGCTGGGCGCCGCCCAATGAGAACGATACCGGGGCCTATGCCAGGGCCGTGGCGAAAGCCTGCGGTGTGGCGCCTGACGACGTGATCGATATCGTGACGGACAAAGCCATGGCGGCGAATCTGGTGATGGCCATTATCCGGCATGAGAACGGGCAACAGCCCTATTCGCTGTCGGAGATCAATGCTGGATTGAATGCGTAGCCAGTGGCCCAGCCAATGGGGCTGGCCGTTACTCTGTGGGGGTGTAAGAACTGTTATGGAAAACGCGGCCGGTCAGTACAGTGCGACAGTCTCGCCTTGACAACAACCCATAGGCACCGCGCCGCACCTGAACCCCTTGGCAACAAATTGCTCTCGCAACTTTAGAACCGTCGTGTTAACTGTTGAGTCCGGCAATTAAATGGCGCAGCCAGTCGAAAACGCGATCTGATAATCTATACTCTGACTAACTTTGTAATCAGAGCAACATTTAGTGTACTGCGCCATTTAATTGCCGTCATTGCTGCGTAGAGGATAGCATATTTTCTCTATTTCCCTGCGTAATTTCCGCGCGACCATCCAAGATTTCTCAAGCGCCTGTGCGGAGGTGAGTGATCTATCTCGCGCAATCCGCTCCATCGCTCCGGCGAACTCGTGAAGGATGCGAGCAACCGGGAGCAAGTGAGTTGCCGACTTCAGGGGAATGTCGATGCGGATTCCCTTCGGCAGATATTTCATCTCCCAGTCCGACATCTCTTCAAGCGACTGTTTCTCGCGTTTCATGTCCAGTGCCTGTTCGATGGTTCCTACCATCTAATCCTCCGTGATGTTGAAAGGGAAGGGTGGTCACAGGGTTTCGGGGGTGTAGAGGGTCATGGTCATGATTGCCTCGTTGAAATTCGTTCGCGCATTGCCCAAATAGCGTTCGCGCATCTCTCTGCGATGGCTGCCCATTGGTGGCCCTGCTTGGTGATGTGCTTACTCGTGCCCTTGGCACGGTTCGCTTCTCTGATCTCATTCGCGATGCTATCGAGCAATGCTGTTGCATCGGATAGAGCGCACCGCATAGCTGCCCTCTCGCGTGAAGTTTGGTAGATATCCAGGGACACCGCCAACAACTTTCCGGTCGTGTCTAACTCGCTCATCCCGTCATCCCTCTCCACAAAGCGTATCCAGCAATTGCTATGGCCCAGAGGACCGTAGCGAGGACCATGAGGCGGGTCATGCGACGTGCGGTTTAAGCGTAAAGAAGTCATCCGCCGCCACTATTGCCGCGCCCAAGGCGTGCGCCACGGTCACCTCAATGTTTGAGCCCGGCTTCTGCATTTGCCGGCTGATATGAACCGCAGCGGTCAGCAGCATCATCACGGCGTCAGCCGGGTCTGTGCCGGCGTGCTCACAGATGGATCTGGTCGCGGCTTCAATCGCAAGGACTCTAGTGCGAGGGTCCTTCATGTCGATATCGCCGCTGCCCTTGATCGTGACCTCCATCTACCCCTCCCTCTTCTCATGCGTCGCGGCGGTCACTCGCCGGCGCAGATCGGCGGCGGCGCGGCTTGCCTCGTATAGCGCCTTGTATTGCCATGAATCATGCGCCGAGCAGCAGAACACACCGACACGACTACCATAGCGATGGCGTTTTGCCTCAATGTGGGCGTCCGCATCTTTGCGCGAGAAGAAAATACCCTTGATCATGCTGGCCACGTCGCCGACACGCGCGCTGAATGTCTGTCTCGGGTCTATCACAAGCCAGAACGGCCAGGATGTGATTTCATTATCAGGTTCGGCGGCGACGGCAACCAACGGTTCCAGCACCTTCGCGACCTCCGCCTCGTGCGCCGCGACGAGCGCGAGGAAGCGGGCGCGGGCGTATGCTCTTTGCGCGACACTGTGAAAACAATACTCATCGCACGTTTTTTCAGCCTCTACCCACGCCTCCGCAGCCGCGACGATCTCCGCCATGCCGGCGGGCGCGGGGCGGGTGAAGGCGAATAGCTTGGCGCGCAGTATCGCAACGAGCCGCTCGCGTTCGGCTGGTCCATACATGAATTGCGACAGGCCTTCCTGCCAAATATCCAACGCATCTTCTATTTCCAGCATCATCTCACTCGTCATTGCGCGGGGCCTTTCGTGGTTGGTTGAGCGACGGACTGAGTCCCTACGGTCGTGCCGTTCCCATCGGGTGCTGGGGGCCTCGCGAGCCTTACCAGATCGCTCTCTCGGGTATTCTGTTTCAACCTCTCGACCTCCGCCGCCAGCGCAGCGCGGTCGGCGAGAAGGGCGGGGATGTCGTCGCGATAGAACTCAGCGTAGGGCCGGTATGCCCCGCAATTGCAGTTGGAGCGGGATACATGATTTGCCGGCGTGTTCAGAGATGCGCAACTGCCGGAATGTCGGACGCCGTTGACAACACACGGAGCAATCTCCGGCGTCAGGCTTGCGGTGGCAACACGCGCCTCGATATCGGCGAGGCGGGAGGGGGTGATGGTGGTCATGGCCTAATCCTTCCAGGGGTTATCAATGCTGACGCGGCCGCATTTCTTGCAGGTGTATTCGATGTTGCCGCCACCAAGATTGCGGAACGTGACGCCGCCGCCGCATCGCTCTTCATGCCAAGCGTCGCGCCAACGCTTCCAAATCCTGCATATCAGGCTCATCTCACGGCCTCCAGCATCGCGCGGTAACAGCCCCCGGACGCATCCTTGCCGATAGCCTTGCCATATTTCTGCTGCGACCAATCGCGGGCGGCGTCGTGCATCGCCTCCGTAGGCTCCACCGGCACGACCGCAAAGCCGCGCTCGCGGAGGGCGCGGTGGAAGGCGGCAATCGACTGTTCATTGGACAGCGCCGCGAACACTTCGCCGACTGATTCGCCCAATGCCTCATCCCGCGTCATGGCTCACCGCCGCGTCGGGGTGATGGTGGTGGTAATCGCTGTTGCGGGATAGGCGCCCGAAACCTGTCCTGCCGTCCTCTCAACCCAACCTTGGAGATCGGAAAGCACTTTGCTGTCGGTGAGCATCGCCGGCACGAACGCCTCGATTTTCACCAGGTATCCGGCAACCTTGGACTTGCGGGGCGCGGGCATGTCAGTCTCCTATGAGTGCGTGAGTGGCGGGCGACGGCACGTTACCGCCGCCCGCAGGTTACGCTAGAACGGAATATCGTCGTCGAAGTCGTTCGGCGCTGGCGTTTGAGCAGGCGCCGGCCGGCTGACCGGCGGAGCGACGGACGACGCCACCGGCCGCACGTCAACCGCCAGATCGGCCGGACGGTCGATCCACCCGGTGATGACCAGCGTCGGCGCGTAGTTCGTGGACGTTTTCGCGCCACTGCCGGACTTCACCATAGCCGTGCCAGTCATGCTGACGATGGGCAACTTGCCGGCCTTCGATTCCGGCGCGGCGAGATATGCCGTATGCAGGCCGTCCACCGCGCCGATCACACACGACGCGGCGGACGCGAATTCCCGGACGGAGCCGCCGCTGTTCTTGGCCAGCTTGATGTTGCAGCGGAAGCCCTGCCGAAAATCCGCGTTCGGCTTGGCCGGCAAAGGCTGGCCGATCTTGACCATGGCCCATTCCGGCGCGCCGCCCTCGTGAAACCGGACATAGCCGACTTCGATATTCGCCAGATCGAACACCGCCGCGAAGCCTTGCGTGATCTCGGTCGGAACGCTCTCGAACTGGCCGTTGCTTTCCACGCGGTCGATACGAAACATGCGGCCGGCCCTGGCGTCGTATTTCACGATTGGCTTGAAATCGCCGGATGCCGCACTCGCAGGAAGTCCTAACGCCATTTTCTCTCTCCTTCACACGCCGCGTTATTGCGGCCTTCTCGCGGCACTATGCCGCAAAGTCAATTCGCTTTGCCTTCAACAGTTCATCGGCCTGCTTGCAGACAGGCCGCGCGGCGCAATAATCGGCACACCTGATCTGCTCCGCCGGCCGCGTGTCGATCCTGAATGACGCGCCTTTCTTTGCGCCGATCGAGGCGGCTTCCAGCGCGGCATAGGCCGACGCGTAATCATCATGCAGGCTGGTCGCCCGCTTGTTGCCATCCTTCACCAGCGCATACTTGGCGGGCCGTTCCCAGCGTTCATCAGCGCTACACAGCGGCAGGACGTGCTGCGCCTGGCTGTGGACCTCAAGCCGGTGGTGAATATACGCCTCGACCTGTTCCATAGGCCAGATCGGCACGTCAAGCACGATGACCGGCGCCTGCGGGTATCCGGGGTCATGCTGCGCCTTGGACTTCTGATAGTCGCGCAGGATCACCACGATCTGTGCGCGCTCGATCTCGTAACCGTGTTCCCGCAGCATCAGGGCATACAGGTTTGCCTGCGCTTCCCACTCGGGCTTGACGCCGTCCTTCGTGGCATAGGTGGACGACAGCTTGTAATCCTGCACGAGCTTGTCCTCGACCAACACGCGGTCAAACTGTCCGCTGATCCGCCAGCCGTGCCGCTCGATAAACAGCCGTTCCTCGGTCATGCCGTCCGCGTCGTTCCGTTCGAGAATGCCGTGGGCGATCTGGCCCATCAGCGACCAGATGCGGTCGGCCACATCCTCGGTCAGTTCGTCACCATGGACGATTTCCAGCATACGTTTCCGCGCCGGGCCGATCAGCGACGTGACGCTGATATGCGCGTCGCCGCGGTGGTATGGATCGCGCGCCACGGCGTTGACGATGCTGGAGGGCAGACCTAGCTTGTTTGTAAGTCGCATCTAACAATCCTCGCCAGTATTTCTTTGAGCGGCACATGAACAGGGCCGCATCGCTTGCATTTCCGAACACCGCCACGCGGCTTGCGAACGACGTGCTTACCGCATTTGTGACAAGTCGCCATCTTATCGGACCTCAGGGGAAGTCATTCGCCCTTGAACTCTCTGACTTCCCCTTACCGTCCCGCTTATGCGAAGCGATTTATCGCTGAGCATAATCAGGATGCGTATGCATCCTGACCAACAGCCGCTTCCCTGAGTTTTAGGAGCGAGGATCACGGCTGAAACCTTATTCCGCTGCCGGCGTTATGGTCGTATCCCCCTGAGCAATCGGCAGCGCCTTCAAGTTCTCGCTGTAGTCGGCGAAAAGCGCCTTGCTCAGTTCGTCACGCTTCTTCTTCAGTTCGGCCTGCTTGATGGCAGCGATGGCGGCCTGTTCCTGCTGAAGTCGCGTGGCATGGTTAGCCAGATCAAGACGGCCGACGATCCACTGGACATTCTCCGTCGTGTCGAAATCAAGGTCAATGTCCGTTTCCACGATCTTGACGACCGTGAATTTGTGCCGCGTATCGGTCGGCACAATGACCAGATCATCAACCGCAAGCGACGGGTCGAAGGTCTTGAACAGCGACCGCTTGACAGTATTCCCCGGCGCGTCGGCTTCATAGATGGCGCGAACAGCGCGGGCGTTTTTGTTGATCAGAAAAACCGCAAGAGAGTAGTTCATTTCACTTTTCCTTCTGTTTGAAAGCAACAACGTTAGTCGGTAATCCGCCCGGCAGTTCCGCCACGAGCTTTTCGACTTGCTTCGCGCTCAGGTCGTGCGCGGCCGCGTAGTCGCGGATCACGGCGAAACGCGAGCGCACCGGATTACATTCGGGGCACAGATACGGCGAGCAGCCGCAGCGGTGGTCGGCGCGGAACATGGTGAGGTCGATCATGGACGCACCTGAATAACCTGAACGTGATCCGGTATGCCGTCAGTCGGCAGGCGGGCAGTCAGTCCGGACCCCTTGCGAATTGCGACCACATCGCCGAGTTGTGCGTCCAGATCGTCGGCGCGCTCAAGATAGTTTTCCTTGTTCACACCTTCCAGATCGGTCGGAAAGCCAGGCGCCTGTTCCAGGATTGCGGCCTGCATTTCTCGCCACAGTGTCTTGTCGGCAAAGTGGTGCGTCCATATCGGATGCCCCATCAGCCATTCTGCGGCCTCGTGCATCTTGCCGAACTCGCACAGTAGGACGCCACTGGACAGTGACGCGATAACCCTAGTCGGAAATAGCTTAATCTCGCTCATCCCTTCCTCCCCTTCGCGCGCGCGGCGCGGAATGCCGCCTGATAACAACGGGCGATGATGCGCTTGCGGGTCGCGGACCAGCGTTTGAGTTGCGTGCGCGCCCTTAGCATCTTCGCCTGCAGATGCTGCACATCTTCAACGTCTTTCGGCTCCGCGCCGTCGCGCCAGTCTATGCGGCGGGTCATGCGGCGCTCGCTTGCAAGATGCCAATGTCATCATCGACCCCGATAAAATCGGCGCCAGAAAATGCGCTAACAAATGCAGCAAATTCAGGCCCCTTTCTTACGCAAAGATCGCCGCATTTCGCAAACGTCATGTTCCTAGCCTTGGCGCAAAACACAGCGCAATGAACATGCCCGCCAGCGACCTCAAACTTAACACGGAAAATCACACCACCATCCGTTTTCACGTTTCCGCTACACACATACGCCTTACGCCCGCGCGCGTCAAGCCTCCGCGTCCACCTGCGGCCCAGGCGCGGGCGACAGCTCGGCGATGCGATACGCCAGCGCGGCTTGCTCGGGCGTCGGCACGTCGCGCTCAAGCCGCGTGACGGTGCGGCGGTCGATCCACCCGCGCTCCACGAACAGGCGGCGTAGCGCGGGCGTCAGCGGGCCGGTGCGGCGGGTGTAGCAGTTCGGCTTCAGGGTATTTGCCAGCTTGCTATAATCAGCCGTAAACCCGATTCCAGCAGTATTCTCGAAACGGCAATTTTCTATCTTCATCTCTCACTCCCTGTTGCGGATGGCGGCAATACAAGCCGTTGTTGCGGCTTCCATGCCTTCAAGCATGCTCTGCTCAGTTCTGGTGCGCATGGCGGCTTCGATGTTGTTTGACAGACTTTCGCGCATTGCCGTCGCCTTTGCTTCCAGCATTGTCGCGATAGCAGATCGCTCGGCCAGGATCGCGGCGGTGATGGCAGCGGCGCAGGCGCAAGTCTCTCGGAAACATGCGGCCAATCCGGCGCACCCATGCCCGTCCTCTATGATCCTCTCCGCCGTCTCTCGCGCGCTACTCATCGTCGCCTCGCTTCACCACTGTTGCAGTTTTAACCCAAGCATTCCAACTCGCGCGAAATGCAATCATGTCGCGACCGATTCCGTTAAAGTAATGAACATGAAAGCCATCAACAGCCGTAACATGACGGACATATCTCTTGGACGGATAATTACGCGCGAACACATCCCCCGGCCTGGGGTCGGTGCGCGGGTCGCGGGTCATGGCTGCACACTGAATAGGCTATCGAGCCACGGACGAAATGCGCCATGATCGGCAAACACCGTCGATGCGTAATATGCTGTCAAGCCAGCAAGCGCACGCATAAGTCTAAGATCGAATAATTTCAGCACCCATGCTGCCAGCGCAAACATTCCAATTGACATAATGTCCATCGCCACCATTCACCCCTCCGTCAGTTCCGCCAGCCGCCGCTCGAAGGCGGCGCGGGTTTTCGTCACGTCGGCGATTGCCTTCGGTTTCTGGCGTCGCGATGTGCATGCAAGCGCAAACACACATGCCCCGCGATAAGCTTCCGCCAACTCCCGCAGCTCCGCCGCCTCTTCCTTCGTCAGCTTCATGGCGCGCTCCTACTCATCGTTCCAGCATTGGCAATTCGGATTGTCGCCACAGCACACTCGGCAGAAGTGATTGAAAATTTGCGTGCGTTGTTCTGCCGTCATAGACTTAAGAGCGGCTACAATAACACCCATCTGTGTCGTATTCTCCATATCTGCGGGCGGCGGGGGAAGCGGCATCCAGTGGGTGGGCGGAGGAACCGCGCTGTGGTTGCTATACCACCCCTCAAATGCATGCGACCAATAAGCGTCTCTTACCCAAAAAGCGGTCGCCACCAACACTGGCGTCCCGTCCTTCGGCGCGGTTTCAATCGGCTGCCATTCCATCACACCCTCCCTTGATAGAACCACGCGCGGTCCCGCCGATCCTCCGCAGACTGCTCTTCAAGCACCGCATCAAGCGGCGCGCCGTCGCGTTCCTTCTCAAGCTCGCCGATCCGGTCGGCTAGGCGGTCTATCTCCGCGCCTATGTCGTCGTCGCGGTTCAGGCGGTAGGAAATCTCTAGCTCGGCCATCATCTTGGCGTAGAGCGAGACAAGCCAGTTGAGGGAGTCGTAGCGGTCGGCGTCGGTCATATCTCATCCTCCCTGGCTTTCAGCGCGGCGATGCAAGCCTTGCGCGGGTCCGTGCTGATTGTATCGGGGCGCCTGACGAACAGCGTAAGCGCGGCGTCGAGTGAGTTGGTCAGCGACGGGATGCGCAGCGAGTTCATCAACACAAGGGCTCCGTCGCGCGTTATTAAAAGTGTTTCGCCACCAATCTTGCGTCTCACATCGGCAAACCACGCTCGGTCTTTGCCAGGAAAGCGGATGCCGAATGACCACGACGGGTTGTCCTCGGGCCAAAGATAGCCGGATGGCCCACCGTCGATTTTATTCGTGCCAACGGGCTTGGCGAATAGGTCAAACATGATCTCCGCATCCAACTCCCTATCCGGCCCCGTCGCCCGCTCAAGCCGCTCGATCAGGTCGCGCATCTAAGCCTCCTCCAGCGCGCGGCGGGCACGGGTAATTGCCGCGCCTAGTAATTTGGTTCCAAAAGCCTTGTCGATCTCCGCTGCATCGTGCTGGTCGCCTGCAATCTGGAATATCAACTCTTCCAGCGCCGCTTTCATGGCAGCATGCGAGTTGACGGCGCGCACGATCAGGGCGGCGCGTTCCATGCCGTCGCGATACTCTGGCGGAACATCGGCTACTTTCGTGTGAAGCGGGATGCCATAGACTTGGCAAACGCCTTCGCCATTGGCGTCGTAAATGCCAGATGCGTTGTAACCGCTCGGCGTCCCCTGCCTCCACGGCGTCGGCGTGTGCTCCGTCATCTAAGCCTCCCTGGCCTTGGCGAGCGCGGCGCGGGCGTCCTTAGCCGCCTGCTGCTCGTAGCGCACGACATGGCGCTCCAACTCTTCGCGGCTGTTGCAGAACGCGGCGAAGGTCATGATATCGATGGGCGCCTTGATGGCGTTCTGAGCGTTGCCGAGCCGGATCATCAGGTCATCCGCATCGCGCCAAGTGAACTTCGTCATATCGTCCTCCGTTGTCCGTGGCTTGAATATGGCCCCGCGCGGCGGGGGTGTCAACAACTTTCTGTTGGACGCCGCTATTTTCTCCGCTTGACCGTCGCCAACAATGTGTTGTATGGTTCCGCCTATGAAGCTTTCAGACTGGTTAACCAAAAACGACACGACCTACGCGGCGTTTGCCAAGCAGGTTGGCGTCACATCGGAGGCGGTCAGGCTGTGGTGCCTTGGTGAGCGCATGCCGCGCAAGGCGCAAGTCGTGAAGATCGCCAAGGCAACCGCTGGGAAGGTTAACATCATGGATTTCTGGTCATGACCGCCCTGCTTCTCTCCGCCGCCGCCCTAGCGTGTTTCGCGCTCGGCTGGCGGCTGCGCGGAGAGTATGAGCGCGCGGGGCGGCTCCACGAGCCGGACGAACACGAACGAGGGGGCGCGTGATGACGAAAGCAGAGCGCGCAGCCTTAAAATGGCTCAATGAGCATGGTGGGGACGCTGTGCAGCAAAAAAGGGGTGTTTTGGCAGAAGGCGAATTTGCCCCATTTAACCCGTCAACATGGGCCGCATTGGCGAAACTAGGCAAAGTCGAATTTTATACGCCGCCTCCGTATCGTCGATTGCGCATTGTTAATGAGCCGCCCAAATGACCGCCGCTGAGCCGGACGAACACGAACGAGGGGGCGCGTGATGGGCGATTATGGGCACATTGAAATTAGCGCCGAACTGGTGAACGAGACCGACAAGGCATTTCAGCTTTTCGACGGCGACCGCAGGGTATGGGTGCCCAAGTCTCAAGTGACGTGGACCGGCAAAAATCTTTGGGAAATGCCTGAGTGGCTCGCCAAAGATAAGGGGCTTATCTGATGACCGCCGGCCGCCCCGTCGTCCCCTGGACCCCGGAAATGAATGCCAAGCTGCGTAAGCTATGGGCCGAGGGCAAGACCTGCACGCAGATCGCCGAAATCATGGGCCTGCCGTCGCGTTCGGCTGTCTCGGGCCGCGCGCACCGCATGAAGCTGACGCGCCGCGCTAACCCGGCCAGCGTCAAGGCGGCAAAGGTTAAGCACGAAACCCGCGTGTCGCTGCACTCGGCCATGGCGCGGGCGAAACAGAAGGCCAAAGACCCGCGCAGGCTCGATATAGCGCCCCAGGCAGGCCGCGAGACCGACCGGCGCGCAGAGCTGCCCGCGCGGCCAGACGCCGCCCCTGTGGCCCTGCGGCCGGGCAGCGAATGCAAATGGACGGACTCGGCAGGGGCGCCGTGGGTATTCTGCGGCGCGACGTGTCAGGCGGGGTCAAGTTACTGCCCGACGCATCATGCTCGCGTATGGGTCAATAAATCCGTGAAATACGTGGTTAAGACCGCCAAGCAGCGGCAGGCGCAGGAAGGGAGTTGGTGATGTTCTATGTGGGGCAGAGGGTGGTGTGTGTGGATGACAGTCCGCACTTTGAAGGAACGGCCGCGCTGAAAATGGGCGCAGTTTACACGGTCCGCAATTTTCATGAATGCCCAGATGGCCGCGTAGGCATGCGACTTTCGGAAGTGACTCTGCCGCTCGCAGGCAACGGTATTGAGCACTGTTTCCGTCAAAGCCGCTTCCGCCCTGTCACCGACATCTCCGACCTGCAAGCCATCGTCGCCGAGGTCAAGACCGGCAAGCCGCGCAAGATCAAGGCGGATCGGTTTGACAAGGTGCGCACATGATCACCACCGCCTTCAACGGCTGCATCGTGACCGCGCATCCCGAGTTCGGCCGCATCGTGCTGTCCGAGGTGCGCGGCGACATGGCAATCGTCCGCACGGAGCGCGTGACGTATATTCAGAGCGTGCGAGAGTCGCACCCGCAGGTCGGCGCGGTGGAGCTGCCGTGTGATCAGGAGCCGGCGTGATGGATGTCACATTTGATGTAGGTGCGGGCGACGACTTAACGGCGCTTGCGGTGTGGCGCAGTGGAACGTTTTACGTATGCACTGTCCCAGAAGAGTTAGGCGCGGTAACTGATCTTGCTGTGCAAAATGGGCGCGTTGTCGCTGAAACAGAAAGCGGCATTCAGTTCATTGTGCCTATATGGGGATCGAAATAATGACCCCGCTGCCCTACGCCCGGTGGTCGGAATACTGGCAGGCACCCGAGAACCAGCCTTACGACGCCGCCGCCAATTCGCGCGACTGCTACACGCATGCAATCGCGGCGATACGGCTCAGGCTGGTGCGGGATGGCGAGATCATGCCGCGAGAGGATGAGCCGGTGGACATTATCACGCTGTGGGCGATGCTATGACCGACCGCCCGACCGAGCCGCCGAAACCGGGCTATCAGTGGACCAGGACCGACTTTGGCGGCGGCCTATGGATACAGGAGAAGCTGAAGCCCACGCGCGGCACGCACCCGCACGCCAAGCTGAAGGCCGACGCACGCGCTGCGCTGTCTAACTGGAAGGCCCGCACAGGGGTCAGCGCATACTACCTGCCATATTTTGTCGGCTCCGTGCTGGTCGGTGACGGGCGCACGAAACGCAAGGCGCTCATAGGCAAGAAGGGCGCGGCGGACAGCTTCATTGCGCTGCTGGGCTGCGTCTTGGCTGCCGAGTGCAAAACAGGCGACGCGCGGGCCACGCCGGACCAGATCGCGTTCCGGGATCGCTGGTTAGCGACCGGCAACCCGTATGTGCTTTACCGCAGCGTGAAAGAGTTTACGGACGCGCTCGATCAGATCGCGGCGCAACGTGGCCGGGGGCCGTTCTAGCTATGCTGCGTGTTCATCAATTGATTGAACAATTGGAAGACGTAATTGACGTTAGTGAGCCAAAAAATCCGCATGATGTCGAAATAGTGGAAAGCAAAGTGTTGCCCATGATTCGCGGTGCAATTCCTAGCGCTCATAAATTTGATTGCACAGGGATTGCATTCGATATGAATTTTTTGGATATAGCAAACAAGATGGTGGCATGTGGCGAACTAACAGCGCCATTTGATGTTTGTGTCTTTGAGTTCAAGTTGGACTATAAGAATCCCGATACCCGCCAACCTGGCGATCTTGATGTTATAGCACTTACAAGAAACACAGTAGAGCGCGGGTCAGAACGTTTTCATTTGTATGCCGATTTTTTTATGAAATTTCCGGGTCAAAAAAGATGGCGGTTTAATGCCGGAGCGATGGCTGCCACTGATCACGATCTTCAATATGGGGAATATTACCAATCCCCGGACGACATCAAGGATTCAGTGGAAACATATAGCTTTGCCTTCGGGTCGATGCTTCTCTGTATCCTTGCTATGATGATGACCGGCTGCACAAAAACCGAAACCATTGCCGCACCAGCCAAATTGAACAAAACGCGCATTGCTAAAAATAGGCCGCCAATTTTTGAACATAAAACGGTTGTGCTTAACTTGAACAAGATCAGGACAATCAGCCCTGGCTATGGCCAGTCGCACGCCAGTCCGCGCTTGCATTGGCGGCGGGGGCATCTGAGACATTTACAATCCGGGACCGCCGTAAAGGTGAGGCCGCACTTGGTCGGCGATGCAAGCAAGGGAATCATTGAACACGATTATAAAATAACGCTTTAACAGTGGCGCATCGCGTCAGGAGTCGTTCTAATGCACACCGCCGCTTTCCGCATCCTCGCCTATCTGGCCGCCGCAGTCGTCTGCGCTGCCATCGGCGCGGCGCTCGCAGCGGGCGGCATCGCGGCGTGGGCGGTGTTCGGGTGAAATACGTCGGCAGGAAACGGCCCTACACGGTCGGAGAGATCGCCAAGCGCCGATGCATCGCGTGCGGTGATCAGGCCAAGTATCAATGGCAGTGCTGCGCTAACGGCAATCGCTGGCTTCCGCTGTGCCGTGCATGCGACATCGCGTTGAACGAGGCGGCGCTTGCCGTCATGCGGGTTCCGGGACGTGCGGCACTGTTGGCGCGGTATAGGAGAAAAGCGTGACTGAACTAACCGACTTCGAAGTCTTCGTTCAAGCCACGCGCATCAGCGTGGAAATCACGCTAGATGGTCAGCGTGGCCACGGCAAGGTCAGCGTCTACTACCCATCGTCGACAAAAGCTCTGAATCATTGCGAGTGGTCGCAGGAACTCGACAAGGCATCAAAGCTTGCCGACTTGCTTGATCACGTCATTCCTGAGCTGTGCCGCGCGCTTCGCTGGCGAAACTTCCGTGGCTCAAGTCTCAAGGCCATTCGGCGCCAATCGAAATAGTCCTCCACAGAAAAAGCCCCAGCTCGCGCCGGGGCCAGTCTGGGAGGAACGAACGTCCTGAGAGGTGCGTCGGGCCAAGCTCAAAGCGTTTAGGCCTTCGTATGCTCTCCGGCTTCGCCGTGCACAGCTATCCGGTCTCCTGCTCGCGGCTAACGCCGCCGACGCCCGCGCATCATACGCCGCGCGGCACGGCGCGTAAACAGCGGAAACGCGTGGCGCAGGGGCGCGCGGCGTGGTATAGTCGGAGCTTCGACTGATCGGATGGTTAAGGAAAGGACATCCCATGAAAATCGAGATTCTCGATTTCCGCCCGTTTTCCAAGAATACCCTCAAGGGCTTCCTGACGGTTTCGCTGCCGGATGCCGGCCTAGTGCTTAAGGAATGCACCTGGCATGAAAAGGACGGCAAAGAGTGGATCGGCTTCCCGGCCCGTCAGTTCAAGGGCCAGGACGGCGAAACCAAGTGGAACAACCTGATCGATTTCGCCAAGGGCTTTGACCGCGACGGGTGGCAGAAGGCTGCAATCGACGCGGTTTATCGTCACGTCGCGAACGCCTGACCAGTGCCATGGCTGGGGGCTTGGACGCGGCGCTGGCTTGCCATGCGCTAGGGCTTTCCGTCATTCCAGTAGGGCGGGACAAGAAGCCGCTCATCGCATGGCGCGAGCATCAGAAAAAACCGGCAACCGAAACTGACATTAAGAAATGGTGGCGGCAGTTCCCGGATGCCAATATTGGCGTCGTGACCGGGTTTCTGTCCGGTGTTTTCGTCCTAGACGTTGACGGCGATCTAGGCGCGGAAACGCTGGCGCAGCTACAGCGGCAGCACGGCCCGCTCCCCAGGACGTGGCGCAGCCGAACCGGACGGGGCGAGCATATCTGGTTTCGCTTCCCATCCGAAGAACTGCGCAATACGGCCGGCGAAATAGCGCCTGGCCTCGACACACGCGGCGAAGGCGGTTACGTGGTTGCGCCCGGCAGCATTCACGCCAGCGGAGTGGCTTACGAGTGGCAGGACGATGGCGACCCGGTTCTAGGCTGCGATTTGGCGCACCTGCCGGAATGGCTGCTCGACATGGTGCGGAAGCGCCCGGAACAGCCAGCGCCCGCACCAAAGCTTAACGGGGCGGCCCCGCTTGAGCATCAATTCCGCGTGCTGCGGCAGATTTTCGAGGAAGAACGGAACGACCTCGCCAAACTGTTCCAAGGCCAGCGCAACACCGCCCTGAATGCGGCGGCTTTCGCTCTCGGTCAGCTATCGCATTACGGGGCCTGGACCGAGGAGGAAGCCCATGCCGCGCTCAAGGCCGCGTGCATGGCAAACGGCCTGTTCTATGACGCGGAAAGCGGCGGCGAAAAGGGGTTTCTCTCAACGTTCGCCTCGGGCTGGTCAGCCGGATGCTCGGCGCCGCGCGACTTGAACTGGCGCGATACACCGGAACAGCGCAGGCAGGAACGGACAATGCGGCACGTCGAGCCGAGTTCCTATGTCGCGCCCGAGCCGGAATTCGACCCCGACAAGCCCCGCGAAGATTGGGCGCGCCGCCTCAACCTCGAAGACCTGCACACTATCCCGCCGAGACAATGGCTGTATGGCGTCAAGCTGATTCGCGGCTTCGTCACGTTCCTGGCCTCGCCGGGCGGCGTCGGCAAGACCGCCCTGACATTCGCCGCCGGCTTTTCGATGGCCTCTGGCGAGGCTCTATTGCACGACAAGCCGCACTCAAAGCTTAACGTCTGGATTTACAATCTCGAAGACCCCTATGACGAGCTGCGCCGACGCGCAGCCGCCGTGTTCCAATATTACCAGGACCGCATTGACCCGATCGACATAGAGCAGCGGCTTTTCATAAACTCCGGCCGCGACCAAGGGCTGTTGATCGCCGAGCGCGCGGATGACGACGTGGTTGTGACATGCCCCGACGCAGCGCGGCTGATCGCCGAAATCCTGCGCATGAAAATAGACGTGCTGATCATTGACCCATTCATCATGACGCATCAGGTCAACGAGAACAGCAACAGCGAAATCGAGAAAGTCGTTAGGGAATTCAACGTGATAGCAGGAGAGGCAAACTGCGCCATCCTCTTAGTGCATCACAGCCGAAAGGGGTTTGTTTCCGGCGAAGCAGACAGCATTCGAGGCGGATCAGCTATGATCAGTGCGGCCCGCGCGGCTTACACCTTGGCCCCAATGTCTCCAGACGAAGCCGAGCGCCTCAACATTCCGCCCGAGGAGCGCCGCTTTCTGGTCAGGGTTGACGACGCCAAGATGAATATGGCGCCGCGCGAAGGAAAAGCCCAATGGATCAAACTGATAAGCCACAACATCGGCAACCCTGACGATGATTACCCACACGGCGACAATGTGCAGGTCGCGACACGCTGGGAACCGCCCTCAGACTTCGACGGACTGACAATCGAGATCGCCAACCAAATTCTGGACGAAATCGCCAATCCAGGCGACGAGCCGTATTCGATACGGCGCAACACGACCAAGCCCGTCACGGCGTTAATCATTGCCACTATGCGGATGCACGGCATCGAAAAGTCCGACCATTGGGCAAAGCAGCTTACCGGCACATGGAAAAAGAACGAGGTCATTTATGAGCGCGAATACGTTAACACTCAGTCCAAAAAGCGGTGGGGGTTATATGTTAACGAAGGCAGGCGCCCGAGTGCTTGAATTGGCGACCAATTGGCGGGAATTGGCGGGAATTTTCGCCAATCCGATTCCCCAGCCTCTACGCGAATTGGCGAATTGGCGAAACCACCAATGGCCGCCTCTGAAATCGGCGGGCTATTGGCGGTTATCGTCAATTCTCTTGTGCCAATACGCGGGCACCGAGGCTGGGGTAAGCGTTTGAATTAACCAACCTTAACGGAGGCCGCGATGGGCGAGGAATGGCCGCAGGAAGATTACGTGTCAGGGCCAAGCTCTGTTGGGCTGCGGCTCCTGGCCGAGATTGAGCGCATATGCCGGGATTGGCTAGAGGAAGGTTCGGACATGGACCGCTGGGCCGACGATGGGGGCAGGCCATGACCGAGCGCATGGAGCCGACCAACAGGCTGCGGTGGGTGCGCTGGCCGGACGCCACGCCGGCAGACGGCAGGCCGGGCTGGCGATTGCAGCAGCTTTGGGCCGGCCCTTGGCGCGAGGAAGGCGGCGAAATGGTCCGTGTTACGCAATGGCGCGACGTGCCGGTGGAGGATGCCCAGGACGGCGGCTGAGCCTTTCGGCCGTGCTGGACCAGCCAAAACCCAGCGCCCACCCACGGCCTTCCTAGCGGCTTTACGGGGCATCTTGCGAATCCACGCAGGAAGGTGTAGATTGGTGTTTGTTAATGTAAATAGCTCTAACATCTTGGGGCCTGAGATCAGGTGGCAGAAAACTCCGGCCAATGGCAACCCGGACAATCCGGCAATCCTGGCGGTCGCCGCAAGGACAAGCCTTGGCGCGATGCGCTAAACCAAGCTGTCAACGCCATCGCCGAGGGCGATCCTCAAGGCCGCAAGAAAATCCTGCTGATCGCTGAGGCAGTCGCAAACGCTGCGATGGGCGGCGACATGCAAGCCGCGCGCGAGATTGGCGACCGCCTAGACGGCAAGGCGGTTCAGGCGATAGCGAACGACGACGACGGCGAGCCTTTCATCATCAAGGTGGTGAAGGCTGGCGATGCCTGAGATCACCATTCCGAACAACTGGCAACCTCGACCATACCAGCTCAAGCTGTGGCGGTATCTTTGCAATGGCGGCAAGCGCGCGGTGCCTGTGTGGCATCGCCGCAGCGGCAAGGATGAGATCTGCCTGCATTGGTCGGCGGTCGCGGCGCTTGATCAGCGCGGAAACTACTGGCACATGCTCCCTGAGGCGGCACAGGCGCGCAAGGCGATCTGGGATGCGATTAACCCGCATTCCGGGATGCGGCGCATAGACGAAGCATTCCCGCGCGAAATACGCGCCGGCCAGAATGTGCAGGAAATGAAGATCGAGTTTATCAACGGCTCGATCTGGCAGCTTGTCGGCAGCGACAATTTCAACAGCTTGGTCGGTTCGCCGCCGCGTGGGCTTGTTTTTTCCGAGTATGCTCTAGCCAATCCGCGCGCTTGGGATTATCTGCGGCCGATCTTGGCTGAGAACGGCGGATGGGCTGTGTTCCCGTCAACGCCGCGCGGCAAGAATCACCTGCACGCACTTTACGATATGGCGCGGAAGAATGACGCTTGGTTCGCCGAGCGGTTGACAGTCGATGAGACCGGCGTGATTGGCCCAGAGATCATCGCCGAAGAACGCCGCTCCGGCATGTCAGAGGATGAAATCAGGCAGGAATATTACGTCGATTTCGACGCCGCGATCAAAGGGGCCTATTACGGCGTCCTGATGCGCCAGGCCGAAGAGGAAGGCCGTATCCGAGAACTGCGATACGACCCGGCGCTGCCGGTCTACACCGCTTGGGACCTCGGCATCCGCGACAGCACCGCGATATGGTTCGTCCAGCAGCACATGGGCGAGGTCCGCGTGATCGACTATTACGAATCGTTCGGCGTCGGCCTGGATCACTACGCGAAAGTGCTGAAGGAAAAGCCCTATGTCTATGCCGATCACATCGGCCCGCACGACGCTGCTGTTAGCGACCTGTCGACAGGCAAGGCGCGAATTCAAACGCTGGCATCGCTTGGTATCAACATGCGCGTCCTCAATCGAGAGGGAAGCGTTGAGGATGGAATCCAGACCGTCCGCGCCTTGCTGCCGCGCTGCTATTTCGACGCCGAGCGATGCGCGCACGGCATCGAAGCGTTGAAGCAATATTGCAGCGAGTATGACGAAGATCGAAAGATTTTCAGCGCGCGGCCTCGGCACGACTGGACCAGCCACGCCGCCGACGCCTTCCGCTACCTTGCGCGCGGCCTGCCGGACCAGAGTTTCGCGCCGCCTAAGCGGGATCGTTATGCGCCGAAGCAACAGCGCGGCGGCGGGTGGATGCGGAGGGTGGGCTAGTGGCTGAATACGAAACCAGTGACGACGAAGCAGCCGAAAAGCCGTCCCTGTTCCTGAAACTGCGGAACGGGGTCAAGACCGACCGCGAAGCGCAGGGCCCATGGCGCAAGGAAGCGCGGCTTGACTTCGGTTTCTATGCCGGCGGTGAGCAGCAGTGGGACAAGGGCGTCATTGACGATCTTGACGCCAACGACAAGCCTTGGACCTCGTTCAATTTCATCGCGCCGAGCGTGTCAGCCGTTACCGGCATGGAGGTGGCGAACCGCCAGCGCGTCACGTATCTGCCGCGCACCACACAGGCCGCGCCACAGCAGCCGATGCAGCCGGGTATGCCAGTCCAGCCTCCTGCCCCGGGGGCCAATGACCAAGGCCCGGCGGAGACCCTGACGGCCGCGAACAACTATCTCCGCGACCAATGCGATGCGGAGGACGAAGAATCCGAAGCGTTTCAGGACGTGGCGATCTGCGGCATGGGCTGGACCGAAACCCGGATCGATTACGAGGATAATCCCGAGGGCGAGCTGCGCATCGACCGCTGCGACCCGCTTGAGATGGGATGGGATGCGCAGGCCACGAAGCGGAACCTCGCCGATGCGCGCCGGTTTCACCGCGTTCGCGAAATGGACTGCGACGCGGCCAAGGAAATGTTCCCCGGCTATGAGCTGAGCGAGATTGACGCGGGATGGGCTAGGGGTCAGCAGGGCGATGACCAGCCGCACGACGCTGACGATGCGAAGTTCTATCGCGGCGACGGCGAGACCTACCATCGCAAGACCGTGACCGTGGTTGAGGTCACTTGGTTTGAAACCGAAAAGGCGTTCCGGGTCGCCGATCTGACGACGGGGCAGGTGACCGAGGTTGACGAAGCGAAGCTGAAAACGCTGCGGGAACGGGCGAAACAGGTAGGTCTGCGGATCGCGGTCAAGACCGAGACGCGCAAGGCTTACAAATACGCCTTTCTGGGGGCCGAGAGTATCCTGGGAGACGATCAGGAAGGCACACCCTGCCAGTCGCAGAAGGGTTTCAAGTTCCAGCCCATCACCGGCTGGCGCGATCGCAACAAGAAACAGTGGCTTGGCATCGTGCGCGGGATGCGCGACCCGCAGCGGTGGGCTAATGCGCTCTATTCGTCAACGCTCAACACCGTGATGACCAGCGGCAAGGGCATCATGGCCGAGCGGGACGCCTTCGAGAAGCCGGACCAGGCAGAGGTCGATTGGGCGCAGAGCGGCAATATCGTTTGGCTCAAGACCGGGGCGCTGTCCGGGGCAAATCCGAAGATCAAGGAAAAGGTCCCGACGCCGCTTCCGGCCGGGATCGACCGCATGATGGAATTCGCGCTGCAGGCGTTGTTCCGGGTCTCCGGCGTCAACCTGGAAACGCTCGGCGCGGCGGATCGTAACCAGGCGGCCAGCCTCGAATACCAGCGCCGGCAAAGCGCGACCACGATCCTGGCTCCGTTCTTCGACGGGTTGCGGCGTTATCGTAAGGTTCACGGCCGCCTGACCATGGATCTGATCAAGGAATACCTGAGCGATGGCCGTTTGATCCGCGTCGTCGGCCCTGACTATGAGCAGTATGTGCCGCTGATCCGCGATGACAGCGTGGCGGAATACGACATCATCGTCGGGGAATCGCCGACCTCGCCGAATCAGAAGGAAGCGAGTTGGGCGATCATTCAGCAGATGTTGCCGATGATCGGCGCGAACCTCGGCCCTGGGGCAACCGCCGCTCTGCTCAAGGCGTCGCCGCTGCCTGAAAGCGTGGTCAAGGAGTTCAAGCAGACCGCCGAGCAGGAACAGCAGGCTGCAGCCAATGCCCCGCCGCCGCCCGAGGTCCAGTTGACCATGGCGCAGATCGAAAAGACCAAGGCCGAGACCGCGTTGAAGCAACAGGACGCGCAGATCAGGCAATTCGAGACGGCGGCGACGGTCGAGACCACGCGCATGGATATCCAGGATCGCATGGCCGAGCGTCAGCACAAGGAGCGGATGCGCGGTTTCGACATGCAAAGCGCCGCTGCGGAGCGCCAAGGCGCGGCGGAGACGGAATTCGCCAAGTCGGCCGGCCCGGCGCTGCCGGAGAAGTTCGACGCGCTGGCGCAGGGCCTGGCGGCGCTTGGGCAGGGTATCCAGCATGGCCTTGCCGCCCAGGCCCAGGCCATCGGCACGCTGGCGCAGTCGGTCGCGGCGCCGCGTGTGACTGAAATGGTCGACCCGGTGACGGGCCAGGTGATGCGGGCGACAAGCGCGCCTGTGACGGTGCAGTGAGGATGTGATGGCAACCTACACGAAATACGAAGCCTGGATTCAGCAGGTCTGCGACAACGCGGTTGATACGTTCGGAACCACTGACACGTTCAAGGCCGTGATCCATTCCGACGCGCCCGTGGTCGCCACCGATGACGAGTTGGCTGATCTGACTCAGATCACCGGCACTGGCTATACGGCCGGCGGCGAAGACATTCAGAACGATGCGACGCGTTCAGGTGGCACGGTCACGACAACCGCAGTTGATGTGACTTTGACCGCGACCGCCGCCGATTGGGGTGCTGGGCGATATGTCTCGATCTACGACGACACGTCCACGACCGACAAGCTGCAAAACGCCTATGACTATGGCGGCAACTTCACTGTGGGCAACGGCGAGACGTTCACGATCGACTTTGGCGCATCCCTCAATACCTACGCATGACAGCACCGAGCGAATTGACGACGGTTAGATTGAAGCGGCCGGAATATTCGCCGGGGCCGATTGTGGATCGCTTTGGTCGGTTCCCTAAAGGGACCGTGCTACCCGAGACGCAGGTCGAGTGCTGTCCCAAGCGCCGCGTTTCGGATTTCCCGCCGGGCTTCCTGAAGCGCAATCACATAGAGGCTCTGGAGCATAACCAGAAGATAGCCTCTTGCTGCCGCCACCCGGAAAATCACAAGGTCAAGGCGAAGAAATCGCACCCGGCCGAGAAGTGCGCCGACATTTACATTTTCTACTGCACCTGTGGGCGGAAACATCGGTTTTTCTGCGTCGGTTATGAGGACGTTCGGCCGGAGTGGCGGTAAGCCATGGCGATTTCACATATCGGGTCAACCCCCGGTAACGGCAACCCTACCGCCAATCCGACCGTTACGCTGACGACGATCAGCACCGCAGCGCATGGGTTCTGCGCGTTCGGCGGTCGCGATTCGAGTCAAGCCGCGCCGTCCGCGCTGAGCGACACCGGCAATAACACGACCTGGACAAAGCAGGTTGACAACGATGCCGACACAGGCGCGTCTGACGTGTCGATCTGGGTCAGGGCCGTCGATAGCGGGGACAGTGGGGCCACGGTCACGGCCACCATGTCGAATACCAACGGCACGGCGGCCGGGTCTAGCGTGTTCAGCGGGTCTAGCGGCACGCTTACTCAGGTCCGCACGTCTGACATTCTGGCCAGCGGTGTTGAAACCGTCGCCGGGCTGACCATCGGAACCGGCGGCTGGTTCCTGATCTGGATTTACAATCGCCAGAACGACAACGCGGTCACGAATGTCTCTGGCGCGAATTGCGGCGCGCTGTCTCGGCTCTACGAGCATCTCAGCACGGGCGGCAGCGACAGCGGGCTGACCTGCTGGGGGATCCAGTATGACGGCGATGTGGGCACGATCACGTGGTCGCAGACCAATGGCGCGACGGCGGTTATCGTTGCCGAACTACTGCCTGCCTCAAGCGGTTACACTATCACCGCCGATTCCGGCTCCTACACGGTCACAGGCACGGACGCCAACCTTGAGTTCGGCCGCGAGGTTGCGGCGGGCGCGGGGTCTTACCTCGTCACTGGAACCGATGCGAACCTCGAACACGGCCGGGAATTGGTCGCGGATGCCGGCTCATATCTCATTTCCGGCACGGATGCGGCACTGGAATACGGTCGGGAGATCACCGCCGATGCCGGGGCCTATCTCATCACTGGCACCGATGCCGATCTGGTCTACGGCAGCACCTACCAGCTTGCGGCAGGGGTCGGGGCGTATCTGATCACGGGCACGGATGCGGACCTGACCTATGCGCCGGTCACGTCGGAAATCACGCGCCAAAAGACCTACGGCGGCGGCGATCACGATTACGCCGCCCGCGTCCGCCATTGGTGGGATGAAATCGAGCGCATCCAGCGCGAGCGCCGCGAGAAAGACCGCGCCGCAGAGGAAGCCCAGCGGCAGCTTGCCGAGCTTGAGGCGAAGAAACGCCAGACCAAGACGCTCGCCAAGCGCCGCGAAAAGCTGGAAGAGCGCATTGACGAATACCGCGCCGAAACCGAGGCCATGGCCGCGCAGATCGCCGAAATACAGGCTCAGATCGCGCTGGCCGAGGCCGCAATCGAGGCACAACTCGCATTCAACGCCGCCCGCCGCCGGGCCGCGCTGTTCATGATGATGGCGGCAACGCAATAGGAGAACCGATCATGACTGACGAAATCCCGGATACCTCGTTTGACGAGACGATCACCGCCGAGGAACAGGCCGCATTCGATGAAATGCGCGGCGGCGAAGCGCCGGCCGAGAAGACCGCGCCTGCGGAGAAGGCCGAGGCCAAGCCCGAGGCGGAGAAGCCGGAGGCAGAGGCCGAAGCGCCAAAGGATGAGGTCAAGGGCGAAGAGGAAAAAGTCACTTATGTTCGCCAGGAGGCCCTTCACGAAGAGCGCCAGCGCCGGAAGGACCTTGAGCGCCAGCTCCGCGAAATCCGCGAAGCCCAGGCCCGCCAGGACGGCATGCTGCAGGCGTTGAAGCCGAACGGCCAGTCGCAGCAGGCGGCGAAGCCGGCCAGCCAATGGACGCCGCAGGAAATCGAGACCAATCCGGTCGCGTATCTCAAGGCACAGGCAGAAGAACGCGCGGTGGAAAGCAAGCGCACCGAGGAGGAGCGTGTATTCCAGTCGCAGGCCAAGCAAGTGGCGGATATCGGCATTCGCCACAGCCAGGAATTCGTCAAGACGACGCCGCATTTCTTCGACACGAAGGGCGATGACGGCGCGACGGTCCCGGGCGCCTACAGCTTCCTGCGGCAGAAAGCGGCCGAGCGCATCGCCGAGGATTTCCCGGACGCCACGCCCGACCAAATCCAAGCCACGCTCAACCTGCATGAGTTGAACTTGATCCAGGAAGCGGTGCGCGACGGCAAGAACTCCGCCGCATTGGTCTACGAACTGGCGATTGCTCAAGGCTATCAGCCGCCGAAGCCGAAAACGGCTCCCGCTGCCCCGATGGCCGAGGCCGAGAAGATCGCCAAGGCCGAGGCGGCGCAGCGCGGCGGGAAAAGCCTCGGCGCGATGCCGGCCGGCGGCAATGCCGGGGAACTCAGTATCGAGGCTCTGGCCGATATGTCGGAAGAGGAATTTGCCGAAGCGACCAAGGGCAAGAAATGGGAGAAGCTGCAACGCGCTGGCGTGCTGGGGAGGTAGCGATGACCCCGCCCGGCCTCGATTGTGGCCCACACATCGTCAATCACCTGAAAGAGCGGATCGACAGCCTGAAAAAGGCGCTGGAACTGGCCCAGCAGCGGATTGACGAGCTTGAGGAATGCTTGGGAGCGGCCGATGACCTCCGGCCGCTCCAGGAGCTAGGGTTGTCACCGCAAGAGGCCAGGGTCGTCAACCTGCTGATGCGGCGAGACCGGGTGACCGGGGCGCAGCTACGCGAAGCGATATATGTGGACGATCCCGAGCGGAAATACGACGTTGTGCCGAATACGGCGCATGTTGTCCTGTCCAAGGCACGGAAGAAACTCGCCGGGTTCGGGGTGCAAATCGAGCGCGGCAGGCCGGGCCGTGGCGGTAGCGATGTTCGCATGCTGCCCAACCACAAGACCGCCCTGCATAAGCTATTGACAGGTGGTATTCAGATACCACATACTGCAGCCGCCGCATAAAAGCGGCTTCGCGGCTCGGCCAGCGCATCGGCCGAGCGGGGCGCGCCCCCGACAGCAACGCTCCGTCCTGACCAGTGGACGTTAAACGGGTCTTCGCGACAGCGCCAGCGATTAGGCGCTATCCCCCTGTTTAACGGAAGCCACAATGGCAACGGAATACACGACCAATCATCCCCTTGCCGTAAAGGTGTGGTCGAAAAAGCTGATGGCCGAGGCCATCGCCGCGACCTATATCGGCAAGTTCATCGGCACCTCCAAGGACTCCCTGATCTACCGCAAGGACGAACTCGCCAAGAGCGCCGGCGACAAGATCACCTACGGTCTGCGCATGAAGCTGACCGGAACCGGCGTCCAAGGCGACGACACGCTGGAAGGCCAGGAAGAAGACCTGACGACCTACAGCGATTCCATTCTCATCAACCAGCTTCGTCATGCCACCCGTTCCAAGGGCAAGATGAGCGAACAGCGCGTGCCGTTCGATCTTCGCCAGGAGAACATGGAAGGCCTGCGCGACTGGTGGGCTGAGCGGTGGGATATCTCCCTTGCCAATCAGCTGGCGGGCAACACGGTGCAGACCGACACCCGCTATACCGGCAACAACGCGACCCTGGCGGCGTCCACCAACAACATTCTCTTGCCGCCTGGCATCAGCACCGACCCGGCGTCGCTGTCATCGACCGACACCTTCACCTTGAGCCTGATCGACTCTTGCGTCGCGCGGGCCAAGACCATGGACCAGCTCAGCACCACGCAGCCGATCATCCGCCCCATCATGGTGGACGGGAACGAGAAGTTCGTGATGTTCCTGCATCCCTGGCAGGTGAAGCAGATGCGCACCACGACCAGCGACGGCCAGTGGCTCGACATCCAGAAGGCGGTGGTTTCGGGCGGTGCCCGGACCAACAACCCGATCTTCACCGGGGCGCTCGGCGAATACAACGGCGTGGTTCTGCACGAATGGACGCGGCTTCCCAAGGCCGTGGCCGTGGCTGGGACCGCCGTCAACGACACCCGCGTTGCCGTGTTCTGCGGCGCGCAGGCGGCGTGCATCGCCTTCGGCAAGGGCGACGGCCGACCGAACAGCATGGACTGGGTTGAAGAGAAATTCGACTACCAGAACCAGCTGGGCGTGTCGGCGGGTGCGATCTTTGGACTGAAGAAGACGCGATTCAACTCCAAGGATTTCAGCACCATCGTTGTCCCGACCTACGCAACGGCGTCGTAAGGAGGGCTGAAACATGGCAACTATCAACAGCACTCAGGCCCTTTACGGTCCCGTCAAGGCGGGTCACATCGGCTCACAGTGCCTCAACGTCACGATGGTCGGCACGGCCGCAAGCTCGGTCGGCGATGTTCTCAACGTCGCCAAGCTGCCGCGCAACGCGGTCTTGGAATCGATCGAGGTTGTCGGCGCCTGCCTCGGCACGCTGCTGACTTTCTCGGTCGGCGATGCCGGGTCCGCTACCCGGCACGGCACGTTGTCGCTGACCGCGACTTCGACCTACAAGACCCCGACCCTGATGCAGGTCGGGTTCGAGTATACGTCGATCAGCGATGATGCGAATGACTGGCTGCTGAAATTCACGGTCGCCACGGCGACTTCGATTTCCAGCACCGGCTATTCGTTCAATGCGCAGATCAAGTATCACCTGGACTAACCGGAGCGGGTGGGGTGCTTCGGCGCCCCGCCCATCCTGCACGGGAGGGTGCAATGAGTGAAATCCGCGACTATGCCATGGAGAAGGGCATAGCAGCGTATCGCGCCGGCGATCTTCAAACCGCCGGCAACATCGCCGAAACGGCGATTGCCGAAAACCCGAACGACCTGACCGCGCTGCAACTGATCGCCTCTGTCCACATGACGGCGGGCAATTACGGCACGGCGGTTACGGTCAATCGCATGGTGCTTGAGCTTGCCCGGGCCATGGGCGTCTTGGGATCGGAACACTGGTATAACCTCGGCGCCGCGCTGCACAAGACCTACAACAAGGTCCCGGCTCTTGAGGCTCTGGTCAACGCGCTCAAGCTGAAGGAGGACGATGCGGACATTCATTCCGCACTGGCGTCCTATCACATCACCTACGCCGATTTCGAGAAGGCGGAATACCACGCGCGCCGGGCAATCGAGATCGACCCTGACAGCACCATCGGCCACAGCAACCTCGGCATGGCGCTTCTTGCGCTGGACCGCTGGCAGGAAGCCTGGCCGCACATGGAATGGCGCAAGCGGATCAAGAAAAAGTGGGGCCGCCCCGCGTATCCGATCCATGAATGGACCGGCCAGAAGGTCGAAACGCTGATCATCCATGGCGAGCAGGGCCTTGGCGATGAGCTGTTCTTTTCGTCGCTGGTGCCGCGCGTCTATGACCTGGCCGACCGGGTGGTGATCGAATGCAACCCGCGCCTTGTGCCGTTGCTGCGCCGGTCGCTGGGCTGTGAGGTCTATTCGTCCATGGCCGAGTGCTACCGCAACGGCGTGTTCGGCGCGGATGTGCTGTCCGATATCCAGCGCGCCGAGACGGCCCATGCCGAATGCGCTCCGGCTCCCATCCTGTTCCCGAGGATCGATGCGGACAAGCTGGCGATATGCGCCATGGGTTCGCTGCCGCTGCTGACCGGCGCCACTCGCGAGAACTGCACCGACAACGCCTATCTGCAAACCGACCCGGCGCGGACGATCTATTGGCGCGCGCGACTGTCCGCGCTGGCCGAGGGCAAGCCCATCGTCGGCGTGGCGTGGCAGGGCGGCACATACGACAACCACAAGGCGCTGCGCAACCCGCCGCGCCGGATGTTCGAGCGTCTCAGCCCGGAGCGGTATTGCCTTGTCTCGGTCCAGTATACCGACACGGCGGCGAGCCACGCGGCGCGCATGGGAATGTTTCACTTCCAGCAGGCGATTGATGACATTGACGAACAGGCGGCGATTATTCGGGCGCTCGATTGTCTGGTCTCGGTGGCTCAAACGGCGCTGCACATCGGAGGCGCGGTGGGCACCAAGACGCTGGCGCTGATCGGGCAGCATCCGAAATGGGATTGCGGTGCTTCTGGCGATTCCGTGCCGTGGTGGAAGTCGGTCAAGGCGATACGCCAGCGCGACGACGATTGGGAAGGCGTATTCGACCGCCTGCTGGCCGAGCTTGGCGAGAAGCCGAGCGAAAGGAAGATGGCGCGATTTGGCGCGGTGCCGGACTTCTCGCAACTTCACATCGGAGGCAGCGATGCGTCGCCGTCAGATATTCGCGCTGCGGAATAAGCAATCGTCCGGCTCCCTCCCGGGCCAGGACGTGACGGGGCCTGCGGCTGTGAACGAAGATCGGTCGCCGCAGCCGCAGGTTTCCGAACCGCTTGTTTCGGTGGGGCCGCTGATGCCGTTTGAGATCGGCGTGACCAAGATCGAGTTTCAGGACGCGCCCGTTGCGCCGGTAAAGCGCAAGCGCGGCCGTCCGCCGAAGAACAGGCCCGCCTATGGCTGATACCCTCGGCGACATCCTTGACGACATGGCGCTAGAGACGCGCCGGCCCCGCGCCGCGTTCGGTGCGCGGATGCTGCGCTGTGTCAAGGATGCCGTGTTGATGGAGGAAACCAATACCTACTGGTTCAATGACGGCAACGCGCAGACCTTCGCGACCGTCGCCAGTCAGGAAAACTACGGCAGCGCGGCGAATTCGATCATCCCATACATCACGGATTTCCGTAACCTGACCATCGCGATTTCCAGCACCGACAAGCGCGATCTGGTCAAGGCGTCGTGGGATGATCTGCAGCGCATGAATGAGGATGGCACGTCCACCGGCCAGCCATCGCACTATGCCTATGCGTTCAAGCAAATCCGGCTCTACCCGATCCCGACCGATGCTTGGACCGTCACCATGGCTATCAGCTACGTGCTGACACAGCTTTCCAGCGACTCCGACACGAATTGCTGGACGGTCGAGCGCGAAGGCGGGTTGCTGATCAAATACATGGCGACGGCGCTGTTCTATGGCACGCATCTTCGCGAAGCCGATCGCGCCGCGACGTTTCAGAACCTCGCCGAGAACGAACGAAGCCGCTTGCTCGGCTCAACATCGAAGCGCCAGGCGACCGGTCGGATTCGGAGGTCGCTGTAATGCCGATTGCCGTTTTCCCGCCTTGGACGCCTGACTATGCCGACCTGGGCGCCGGGTCGCGCGTGGTGCAGAACGTGTTCCGCCGGAAGAACGGCACCTATGGCGCGATGCGCGCGCTTTCCGAGATCGGCAATGCCTTGGACGGCGTGTGCAAGGGGGCAGGGTCGTTCTATTCCTCGGATGGAACAATCGTCACCTTCGCTGGGACCGCGACGAAACTTTACCTGTGGAATGCGACCACCCAGACCTGGGGCGACGTGACGCGCGCCGTTGGCGGGGATTACACGCTCGCTGACGAGCATCGATGGGTATTCACACAGGTTGCCGATCGCGTCTTTGCCGACAACGGCGTTGATGCAGGCCAGTATTGGGATATCGGCACGTCGACCAACTTCGCCGCCGCGCCCGGGTCTCCGCCAATCGCGCGCTACGCCGCGAACAGCGACAACGGCTTTCTGCACCGCGCGCACACGACGACCGACAATCGCGAGGCAGAATGGTCGTCGCAGTTCGACCCGAACGAACACACGCCGGGGACGAACCAAGGTGATGTTCAAACCTTCCAGGAAGGCGGTCGGATCACCGGGCTTGTCGGCGGCGAGGTGATGGTTTGGTTCCAGGAGCAGAAAATCAGGCGCGGCTTCTATGTCGGTCCTGACCTGATTTTCCAGATCAACGAACTCGCCAGCCAACTCGGCTGCACGGTTCCCGGCTCTATCGCCTCGCGGGAGCGCACCATCGTGTTCCGCGCCAATGATGGCTTTTACCGGCTGGACGGAGCGCAGTCGATTACCCCGATTGGCGACGGCGTTGATGATGAATTCTGGACGAATCTGGCGTCGGACAGCCTGCATTCGGTGTGGTCGATCATGGACCCGCTGCGGCCGTATTTCATGATCGCATGGCCGACCTCGACTGGAATTGCCGACACGCTTTGGGTCTGCAACCTGGCTCTAGGCTCTGACGGATGGGCGCCATCGTCCTATAACATCGAATGCCTGTTTCCGATGTATGCCACGTCCTCTGTCGATCTGGACACCGATAGCGGCGAGGCCGGCGATGCGGACCTTGATACGCCCGGCCTGCCAAGCCTTGACAGCGATTCCTATCGCGGGTCCCCGGTCCAGGTCGTGGCGGCGTTCACGTCAAACCACAAGCTGGCATTTTTCACCGGGGACAGTCTGGAAGCCACGCTTGACACGGTGGAAACGGCCATCGGCGGCGTATCGCGGCAGGTCGAGATTGACCGCGTGATCCCGCTCATCACAGGCGGCTCGGCTTCGGTGTCGCCCAAGGCCAAGCTCGGCTATCGCCAGCGCCAACAGGATGCCGTGACGTATTCCAGCGAGGTCACGGCCGATGACCAGGGCGATTGCTGGCTTGCCGAGCCCCCGTCTCGTTTCCAGCGCGCCCGGGTGATCGTGCCGTCAGGGTCTAATTTCACGCATGCCATCGGCGTCGAATACGAGCCGCGCCAGGCGGGTGATCTATGACCGTCACGCGCGAAAGGCCGGAGCTTAAGCCGAACCAGGGATTTGACCAGCAGGCTCGGACCATCGTCAACGAGACGCGGCGCGGCAAGCTGAACAACGGCGGCGAGGTCACGCTGACCGCCAATGCAGCCAGCACGACGCTGAGCGACCCGCTGATCACGACGAACAGCCGCGTGGCGCTGGAAACGCCGATGAGCAGCAATGCGGCCGGGGCGCTGGCGACCACGTATTTTGACGCCCCAGCATCGGGCAGCGTCGTGATCCGGCATGCCAACAATGCCCAGACCGATCGCACTTTTCGATACGGAGTATACGGCTGATGGCTGGCAAACCAGGGGGATATTCAGGCGGCAAGGACGGCCCGATGGGGGGCTATGTCGGCGGGTCAATGGGGACCGGGTTTTCCGACCGCCCCGACCGTGGCCCGTTCGGCGGGACGCAGGTCCCCAATTACGGCTGGGAGGATGCCACGCTGAGCGATTTCGGCTTGCTCGGCATGGCGAAGAACCTCATCGGCGGGGTGATGCGCGGCAACGTGTTCACCGGCCGCACACCGCGCGGCTTCACCACATCGCAGCAGCGGGACATGGGCGCGCTTGGCCCCGGCGCTGTTGGGAATACAGGGCAGGGGCGGTCGCTCAACGCTCAGTCAGGGGGTGCCATGCCTAACTTCTCGGTCGGTCGCGCCGGCATCGGCGGCTATGGTCTGCAAGCCTATAAGCGTGACCTCGCCAAGGCGCAGAAAAAGCCAGCAGCGACCGCTGCGGCGCAGCCGGACCCGACATACCAGGAAGCCACATGGGCGCCACAGTCGCTCTATGCGCCGCCACAGGCCCTCACCATGCCGGGGCTCATGGAATACCTCGTCAATCTGCCGGCCTATAACTACTGGAAGCGGAAATGAGGGACGAACCGCTGCATATCGCGCCGCTGGACGCCTCGGTTGTCGGGCACTTCTGGGGTGCCGCCGCGCCGCTCATCGCCGCCGCGCTGCCTTACGCGCGCGGCCGGTGGACGCTGGAAAGCCTCAAGGCCGATCTGGACAGTGGCGAGAAGCGGCTGTGGGTTGTCTTCCGCGACCGGGAGATGGTTTCCGCCTACGTGACGGTGAATACCGACTTTCCTGAAATGCGGGTTTGCACTATTCTAGCGTGTGGCGGAACCGATGCCGATTCATGGGTTGCGCCAGTGCTTCAGGGCGTCGAAACGGCGGCAATCGCGGAGGGTTGCGCACAGGTCGAAATCATCGGGAGGCCGGGGTGGCATCGGAAGTGCCCCGACTATGAATTGGCCGGCACGTGGCTGGTCAAGGAGATGTCCCGATGAGTGGCCTTTTCGGCGGCGGTGGTGGCACCAAGACCAAGAACGTCACGCAATCGACGGTCCCCACGCCATACCCTGCGGCCAAGCCCGGCTGGGATGAATACTTTAAGCAGGTCCAGGGGGCATTCAAGTCCGGCGCGCTGAATCTCAAGCCGTGGGAAGGCCAGTCAGTCGCGCCGACCTCGCCGGAAACGGCACAGGGCTGGGCGGCGATTGCTCAGCGCGCCCAGGACGGTTCCCCGTTGCTCGGGCAGGCCAATCAGTGGGTATCGTCCCGCCTTGATCCCAGCTTCCTCACCTCACAGTCGCCGGAGCTGCAGGCGATCATCGATCAGTCGCGCCAGGGCGTAAACGCGGAGTTCAGTCGCGGCGGCCGGACGTTCTCAGGCGCGCATGCCGGCGGACTGGCGCAATCCGAGGGGCAGCTCCGGTTTCAGGACTTGCTGCGCAAGGCCGGGGAAGCGCAGAGCGCGGCGCAGTTCGCCCCGCAGCTCGCGCAGCAGGATTATTTCGACGCGCAACAGCTCTTGGGCGTCGGCGAACAGCGCCAGGCGCAGATGCAAGACCTCATCAACGCGGAAATCGAGCGGTTCAACGCATTGCAAGGCCAGCGTCCGAACGAACTGAGCCTGTATGCCGACCTGCTCGGCGGTCTTGGCTCCGGCGGATCGTCCACAACCTCGCCGGTCACGACGCAGAAAAGCAACGGCCTTCTGACCGGCCTTGGCACGGCGGCGACGCTCGCCAGCCTGTTCCTGTGAGGATGACATGAGCGCGCTTCCCATGAACAAAGGGGTGGATTTCGCAAGGGTGCTATCGGCGCTCGGCCAAGGGCTGATGGGCGCCGGTCAGCAGGGATGGGGCGCGTTCGGTCCCGGCGTGATGCAGGGTGCCGCGTTCTATGACCAGGGCGTCGACCGGGAGCGCCAGCGCGAGCTTGACGCCCTGACGGAAGAGCTTCGCCGGCAGCAGCTTGAGGATGCCCGCACAGCGAACACGGATCGCGCCGAGGCGAAACGTCGTCAGCAGGAATGGATTGACAGCCTTGGCCCCGGCCCGATGGCACCGAACAACGGGCGGCCGGGCGGCATGGCGCCGCAGCCCGGGCCGATGGCTGGCGATTGGTCGCCGGAAGAGTTGGCGTATTTCCGCGCCAACCCGGATGCGGCGGCGGAGATCGTCGGGGCGAAGATGTTCCCGGCAAAGGCGGATAAATCCGATTGGAAGATCGAGACCTTCCGCGTCGGAAATCAGGATGTCACTTACCGCATCAATCCGGCGACTGGCGAGCGCGAGGAATTGGGCGCGGGGGCGGCGTTCGCGCCGCAGGCGCCGCAACAGCCATATTCCACCAACCTTATCACGCTCGTTGATCCGAAGAGCAACCAATCGCGCTCCGTTGATTCGCGCGACCTTCAGACGATCAACGGACTGATCGGTCAGGGCTGGGTGGAGCGGCAGACTAGTATGTTCCCGGCCGCGCCGAGCGGCTATACCTACACGCCAAGCGGCCTCGCCGCCATTCCTGGCGGGCCGGCTGACCCTGCCAACCCGAACAACATCACGGCGGATCAGCGCAAGACCGGCAGCTTTGCTCAGCGCCTTGAGGCCGCTAGCGCGATCATTGATGCCACGGAAGGCGCAGGGACAGACTATTTGCAGTCCGGGCTGTCCTCTGTGCCGCTGATCGGCAACACCATCATCTCGTCCGATCGGCAGAAGCTTGAGCAGGCGCAGCGCGACTTCATCAACGCGCAGCTTCGCCGGGAGTCCGGCGCGACCATCCAGGACACCGAATTCGAGAACGCGCGGAAGCAGTATTTCCCGCAGCCGGGCGACAGCGAGGACGTGTTGGCGCAGAAGAAAGCCGCTCGCAAGCTGGCTGTTGAGAATATGCAGCGAGAGGCCGGCGCGGCGTTGCCGCAAGGTGGTGGAGGCGATGCCCCGCCGCCGCCCCCCGGCTTCGTTCCCCTGGGGCAATAGCCGATGGCTGACATCCGCATCAATCCGCAAACTGGCGAAGTCATTGAGCTTAAGAACGGCCATTGGTCGGCTGTTCCAAGGAGCCGCCTAGCCACCAACAGCAAGGGCGAACTCGCGGTGCTGGACGGCGGGGCATGGCAGATCGCCGGGCGCGTCGGCCCGACGAAAGAAGCCGCCGCAACACAAGAGCAGCGGCAGGCAAGTTATTTGCGCTCACAGAACGTCCCAGATGTCTTCAGCATGCCGGCGATCCGCCCCGGTCTGCCGCGCGACACGCTGGCCGAAATCCGCAACACGCCGCTTGACCAGTTCACCGGCACTGCGCAGCAGGTTGCTGATACCATGCTACTCGGCGGCGGCAATGAACTTATGGCCGCGCTGCGCTCCGTTCCCGCAATGATGCCAGGCGGGGAGTCTCCTGCCGATGCGTTCAACCGCAATCTTCAGCGGTATGACACCAATCAGCAAGACTTCCAGTTTATGAATCCCGGGCTGAGCGCGGCGGCCACGACTGCCGGCGTTGTCCTCAACCCGCTGAACCTTCTCGGCGGCGAAGCCATTTCCATGGGCCGCACGGCGGCTGGAAGGGCGGGGCAGGCCGCGAAGTATGGCGGAGCCATAGGCGGAACCAGCGGCTTTCTGGGCACCAAGGGCGACGTGGGAGATCGCCTGATCGGCGCTGGCGTCGGCGCGGGTGGCGGCGCAACCCTAGGTGCCGTTGCGCAGCCCGGAATGGAACTGCTGGGCTTCGGTGCGCGCAAGGGGGTAGAGGCAGGACGCGCGGTCTATGAGACGCTCAAGAACCAAGCGGCCGCATCAAAGAACCCCGGCCAACAGGCAGATAGGCTGATCGCCCAAGCCTTCATGCGCGACAACATGCTGACCGGCCTTCCGCAACGCCAGCCGCTTCCTGGGCAAGGCTTGGTGAACATGGGCGGGGAGAACGTCACGGCCCTTGGTCGCGGCGCTACGGTCGCGCCTGGACCGTCTCGGCAGAGGGCTGCGGAGTTCTTTGGCGAACAGTCTGCGGGTGCACCTGACCGCGCTGCTGATGCGCTGAAGGGACTTACCGACCTTGGGTATTACGGGACGGCGGAGACGCTTGATCTCACCCGCAAGACGGCTGCCAAGCCCCTCTACGATGTAGCCTATGCAAAGCCTTCCGTTGAGACTTGGACGCCGCGCATCGCAGAGCTTATGAAGCGCCCAAGCATGAAATCAGCCTACGCTCGCGCACAGCGCATCGCCGCCGAAGAGGGACGCGATCCTAAGGAACTTGGCCTGGATTTCAACGAGGCTGGCGATCCTGTCTTTTTGGCCGGTGCGGACAAGGCAGGAAAAATCCCATCTACCCAGACCATGGACTATATCAAACGCGGCCTTGATGACGTTGTTGAGCAGTTCCGCGACAAGACGACCGGCAAGCTGGTCTTGGATACCGAGGGCGGCGCGATCAACAACACACGCGCCGAGTTTCTGGGCATCCTCAAGGAAGGAAATCCAGACTATGCCAAGGCGCTGGAGTCATGGGGCGGGCCGTCGCATGCGCTCGATATGCTCCAGTATGGTCGCGACATCTACAAGGCCAGAGGAAATCCGGCTGACGTTCTGAAGCGTTTTTCTGAAATGTCACCTGTGGACAAGGAGATGGCGCGCGTCGGCTTTGTGCGCGATGCCATTGCCGATCTTGGAAACACCGGAGACAGCGGCAGCGTTTACTTGAAACTGATGGGAAATCAGAACAAGCGCGCCGTTCTTGAGGCGTTGTTCCCCGACTATCCATCGTTCCGCAAGTTCGCAGACCAGATGCAGGCCGAAAAGGCAATGCTCGGCACCAACCGCACTGTGATGGGCGGTTCTCCCACTGCGCGCATCCAGGCTGACAATGCCGACATGGCGCTACAAGGGGCCTCCGACGTTCTCAATTGGACGCAGGCGATCAAGAGCGGAAATCCGCTCCAGATTTTCGGGCTTGCACTGGACAAGGCGCAGAACCTGCAACGCGGGATGACGGAGCCAGTTGCGACCGAAATTGGAAACAGGCTTTTTCAGAACGACCCGCGCGTTATCATGCAATACGCCGCAGGTCTTCTCAATCAGAACGTCCCGGCGCCAATTCAATCTCTTGGGCGTGGATGGCTCCGCAATACTCCGATTGCGCCGTTGCTGGGACAAGGTTCCGGCCTTGGAGGCGCAGCTATTGCAACGCCCGCGCCAGTTCTGCCCCAGAGGTGAGATATGCGCCCCAATACGACATCTTCGCGACCACGAGCGCAGCGCCGCCGCCCAGCAGGACCAAGAGAATGAATCCGTTAATGAAAGTTTTTCGTTCCAGCCATGAGCGGCGGGCAGACAGAACGCCGACGATCCAGAAGGCTGCGGCAATGTTGCCAGCCAAGACATCGAACCAAGTCAATTGCATCCGCCCAGTTTCCGCCATCTCCGCCGCGCCGTCAAGCAACAAGGACTGCCACCATGGCTAAAAATTCCGTCCCCGAATGGGATGCAACGGCAGCGAACAACACCGACGTAGGCGGCATCAGCATTGCCGAAAATATGCAGCGCGCGAACGTCAACAACGCGATGCGCGAAATTATGGCGCAGGTCAAGGAAGCCGTCGCCAGCCAGGGGTCCGACATTGCCTCTGCCTCGACAACGGATATCGGTGCGGCGACCGGGCAATACGTCAAGGTGACTGGCACCACGACGATTACCGCGCTGGGCACGGTCGCGGCGGGAACGATGCGCTGGGTTGAGTTTACTGGCGCGCTGACGCTGACGCACAACGGCACGTCTCTGAAGCTGCCGACCTCTGCGAACATCACGACGGCGGCGGGGGATACCGCCTGTTTCGTGTCGCTCGGATCGGGGAATTGGAAGTGCCTGCATTATGTGCGGCTGGACGGCACGGCGCTTTCCGCGCCTCCGACAACGGTCGGCAAGCACAAGCTCTGGATTCCTGCTGCCGCGATGCGGCCCGACACGACAATCGGTCCAGCATCCGCAGATGTGCGCATCACTAACCTGCAATATTTTTCGCTCTACTTCGATCAATCGACCACGGAAGCAGCGCACTTCTCGTTGTCGATGCCTTCGAGCTGGGATGAAGGAGCCGTAACATATATTGCAGTTTGGACCGCTTCATCAGGAAGCGGCGACGTTACATGGATTCTGCAGGGCTATGCAGTGTCTAATGATGACGCAATCCCGGCTTCTCACTCTTCCGGCGGGCAGATCACAGATACGTTGATTGCAACCGGCGACCTGCACCGCTCGGCGGAATCTTCAGACATATCCATCCAAGGAACGCCTGCGGCGAACGACACGGTATTTTTCCGCATCCTGCGCTTTGCTTCAGACGGTTCAGACACGCTCAACGCCGACGCCCGTCTGATCGGCATTGAACTCTACATCACAACCGATGCAGCGGTGGACACGGCATGATCCCGACAGCCTTTTCTGCTGCCATTGTTGGCGATGTGCGCGGCGCTCGCATCGCCCAGTTCACGACGGCGCAGGTTGACACGAATTGGGTTGTTCCTGCTGACGTGACGACGATCAAGGTATTCGGTATTGGAGCCGGCGGCGGAAGTGGCTCGGCATCGGCAGTCGGGTCCAGCGGATCATCCGGCGGCGGTGGCGCTGGCGGTGCGATATTTTCAGAACTCGCAGTAACGGCTGGGGAAACCATCAAAGTAACCGTTGGCAGCGGCGGTCAAGGCGGGCGATCTGAAAGCGAAGGGGCAGGCGGCGGCGGGTATTCATCAATTTTTCGCGGCACAACTATGTTGCTGATTGCGGGCGGCGGCGGTGGCGGCGGCGGGTGTGGCGATGCAAATGGGAGCAACGGCGGAGACGGCGGCGGCGGCGGAAATCCTGCTGATGCCACAGACAATTCTGGAAAGGCTGGCACCACTTCTGCCGGCGGTGCAGGCGGTGTGTCTGGAACGAATCAACCGGCCGGCGCGGCGGGCTCGTCACTTCAGGGCGGCAAGGGGGGAACTACGACTGGGACGGGCGCTAGTGGCGGAACGCCTGGCGGCGGTCAAGGCGGCACTCTAAGCGGAACTACCGGAGGGTCTGCCGGTGGTGGTGGTGGTGGTAAATATGGTGGTGGTGGTGGAGCCGGACGATCTGGCGCAAGCACGAGTGGCGCATTTGGCGGAGGCGGCGGGTTTTCGGATTCGACAGGCTCGAATACCGTAAAATGGGATGGGTTGATAGGGAGTGCTTCGGGATCGCAAACGCCCACCACAACGTCGCCTTATTGGAACGGAACGGCCGGCACTGGTGCGGCGGAAGTTTCCAACCCGACGACGACCGGAAACACTGGAACTGCCGGCCAGATCACCATCATCTATTAGAGGATCACTTATGCCACTCAGGCTTACCAGTGAGTTCCCGCATCAGCCAATGACAGGCTTCGTGGTCGATCACGCCTTGCAGCATGTCGCCCTTGAGGGAATCGAGGACGGCCATCGCGCCGGTTGGCAGGAACACGCCGTAGCGGTTTTCGCTCTTGGTCGCCTTGTCGAGGAACGACTGGTCTACGCGCACGACAGGTATCTTGACGCCCGCAAGCGCATCAGGGCTGCACTGCGCCGGGTATTCGCGGCCCCACGGGTCGGACGCAACCTTGAGCATCAGCCCTTGAGGCTGGTTAATGCCGGCGGTGAACATCGTCGCTATGCCGCGCGCTGGTGCCATGGCGGCCATAATACCACACGCGGCAGCTATGAAACACACCGATATTCTGCTAAACTTCCGCATGAAAAACAGATGGGCGTTTTAACCATCGCGGTCAATAGGGGAACGAGTGGCCTACCGCGATAACCTCTTTTCCTTCGGTGCAGTTGCCGGTTCGGCCGGCGGCGCTAACGCGGCCACGAATGACGCGGCTTTCGCTGCGGCCATGGCTTCGCCCACGCGCATCATCGAATGCGAGCCGGGCGTGTATGAGGTCAGCCAGCCGGTCACAATCGACAGCAACGGCAAGGCGCTGATCGGGACGGACGGCTGCGATGCGTTCAATACCATGTCGTCAGGGTCAATCCTCGATTGGTGGGGCGGCGCTCAGCCTGTGGTGAAAATCTGCCCGGCCGGCACGTCTGACCTGATCGCGCCTGAGTTCTCGGGCTTCCAGGTGCGCTGCAATGGTGTTGCTACCATTGGCGTTGCATCATACGCAAACCGCAGAATGAAAATCCGCCGGGTGCAAGTGGTCGATCCTGTCACTGTCGGGTTTCATTTCCAGGAAGCGCCGGTGGGGCACTTGGACGTGGGATCGAACTATGACGCGGACCTAGACCACTTGACGGCAAATGCATACGGCACGGCGCTGGGCATGGTATTCGACAACCTGTCCGGCGCGGTGCTGACCTGCCCGCACGTCACGCATCAGAACGGCATCGCCTACTTTCTTCGGCGCATCGATACATGCGCGTTCATAAACGCGAACAGCTCGCGCCACGCGGAAGGAACCGGCATGAGCGTATTTTTCGAGGGCGCTGCCGGGAAGTATTGCGTCGGCAATCGGTTCTTTGGGCTGCACTGTGGGGCGTGGCCGATTGGATCGACGACGACGATTTACACACGCGGAGACAAGGCGCGGCAGAACCGCATCTATGGGCTGGACGGAGTTGACACGCCGCCAGTGGTCACGTTTGGGGACACGTTGACAGAACTTTATTACGATTACCAGGGCGGGGGATATACCCCGACGCTCGCAGCGGAAAAAGCCTTGGATCGGGTGCCTAAGCAGGTGATCCGCAATTATTAGGGGGCCGATATGGCA
>ERZ869929.140-NODE-140-length-42258-cov-3.719664_pt1 | contig 42258 bp, 33 predicted proteins | sample MGYA00579312_ERZ869929 | MGnify/ENA primary metagenome ERZ869929 (study PRJEB32216, sample SAMN09231818) | wastewater metagenome | place: USA: Maryland | collected 2016-08-09 | study: EMG produced TPA metagenomics assembly of the PRJNA472060 data set (Reclaimed... | reverse complement strand
AATAACTCACCCTTCTCGGTTACCATACCGCGTACGCCCACTTCAGGCGTGGGGATAACACAACTCGGCACAAACATCGTCGCAACCGGTAGAAACTGATGTTCACCCTCAGCCCACGACGTGAAGCGTGACAATCTGGATGCGTCTGACACCAGCACACCGGCCGGTCGTTCCCATTCGTCGATCAGTCGCAAAATGTCAGGCGCATCCAACGGATCGAATGCTGTGGTCGCCTTGGGTCGACGCGTACGATCCGCAACCGTGATCACGATCTCACGTGACTTGATGCTGATGTTTGAGATGTAGATCGCGCCGCCGACTGAGCCAATCGGGTAAAGGCTGGCGTCCAGAAACAGATCGCGATCGATTGTCTGAGTTGTTGACGATGAGATCAATGTCGCAGTATCCATGAACGGGTACAGCGACGGCTCGAATTGATCACGAAATTCCGGAAACAGAATACGTTCAGACATCTGACAACTCCCAGAAGCTGAAATTGGCCGAGGCGTTGGTAGTATGGATACCGAATCGGCCTGCTGGAAGCCCCCAACGATTGGTTGTCAGTGAAAACGAGACGACCGGCCAACCTGGTGTGCTCACATTACTGACACGCACGGCGATCGTCGCGTTGGCACCGGCCGGTGTAATCGTGGCCTTCACTTCGTACCAATCGTCAAACGAGAAAGGAACGGCCGGCGTGACAAAGTTTTCAGGGACCAAAATTGACCCGTTGAACCGCAGCAGTTCTACACGGTTGCTGTTGCGGTTGATCTGCGCTAACCAGTAAATGATTCTCGGGTTCGTAAACGGGTCGATCAACTGGTAGTTCATGACCACGCCGGCATTGTGCTGTGAGCCGCTGTTCACAAGCTGTAGCTGTGTTCGCACGATTTTTCCGAGCGAATTACCGGTCCCGCAATCGTCCCAGATCATCACGTTGCGACGCGAGTTGTCGTACAACTGCACGGCCTGATCAATGGCGTATGGGCAATCATAGGACGACTCGCTCGACCACGGCAGTAACTGTTCGCTGCTGCTAAGGCTGACAGATGAGATACCGCTGTGGTGTTCCACGCAGATCCGCGGAATTAGACACGGCTCAACCGGGCTATCGGCGGCAATGAGCCGTGACAGTCCAAGCTTGACGATCCAGCTGGGGTGTGGCGCTTCGTCGAAGCAGTCACGGAACGGTAAATCTTCACAAGGAATCGCCTCCGATGATTCCGAATCAGATGACGGTGTACCTGGTTCACTTTCGCTGCCCTCACTGATCGACATCGAACTGTCAGATGTCGGATGACAATCATCTTCCCCGGCAAATCGCCCTGGTTCGTCGGCATTTGGACAGACGTCTTGAATCCCAACGGACTGATCGAGCGTAATTCCGCCGCAATCACGATACGTTTCTGCGTTCGTACCTGGGAATTCAATCTCGATGTTGCCGTTGCAGTCCGGAGAGACGCCGTTGATTGTTTGAATCCCTGGCCGATCACAGTTCTGGCTTTCCGGTCGCGTACCACATGGGCCGATGTAGTCTGCCAGCGGGTTACGTTCTGAAGTTGGCGACTGTAATCGAATCACGATCGCATCAACTTCTTCGGTTTCGATCATGACCGTCTCTTTGACAATCTCCAGATCAGGTCCAGGCAGGATTTTGACGATTCCGGTCAAGCTGTCAGCTCTGCCGAACTTCTTGATCGTCGGAATCGGCAGCAGGTCATACGGGTGGGCGGTCTTCGGCGATATCAGCCCCTGACGTGGCGTCGAGAATCGAATACTGAAACCTTCACTGGTGTCACCGAAGGCGATAAACCCGCCGACACCAGGGTACAGAGCGTTCAGCGCATGGTAGCTATACTCGGTCGCTGGCTGCCGTACGGTCACCGAAGCCAGCGGTACAAAGTTGGCAGCGGCATCGGGCGAATCAGCTGCCAAGATCACGGCGGTGACGATGTTCTCAGTAACTGTCAGACCGCTCAGAAAGGCATATTGTCCAGCGATGCGGGGCCAACGGAGGTGGAGGTCGACGATAATGTCGTCCTTCAGCCGGGTCCCGTCGTCTCCGGTCCCCGTAGAGTTATCATCCAGTGGGTACCGGCGGGAGGCTTGCGCGTTGAGCCAGTTGTAGTTTCTGATTCCCATTATCTATCGCAAGCACAGGCCATGAGGTTGAGTGAGTTATCAATAGGCGGACAAGCCAGTGTCTGCGTGTCCGTAACAGCAGCTTGCACCAGGTCGCCTGTTTCGGCATCCGTGATTTTGAGGTCGACCCCGTCGATTTTCGCTGTCAATCTTGCCGTGACGGCAAACGCTACTGCGCCAGCCATACCACAATCATCGAACTGGAGCCGAAATCGTGAATGTACGGATTGATTCGGTTGTACGGTATCGAAGAATGCACGCAATGATGGCCAGACGCCGGCTAGTTCGTAGCGATCGGTGGCAGGTGACGTTCTACCCGTGATCCGCCTGGCTCCCGTGATGAATGTGAACCCAGGTAGTTCTGAAGCTGTACCACCAGCAGGTGACGTCTCAAAGTCTACCGTCAATTCCACGTTGTTGAGGCAAGCGCCGCCTTGATTGCAGTACTGGATCGACACATCCAAGAACGGGCACAACTGGGGCAGCAATCGTAGTCGTAGCGGCCTGCGTTGGAGACACTCGGCCGATGCAAGCCAGCGTTCGCGATTCAAGTGGTACATGTCACGGACGCCTTCAAATTGCTTTCCGAGCGACTGATAGCGGTCACGGACCTTGTTCATGTATTTGGCTGTGGCGACATAGTCTGGACAATCGCAGCACGGCTCGCAGTCGTTACCGATCTGTAAGTGGGCATATCGCGGATCGTCGTTGTGCGGCCACCCGCCCGCGTCCTTTGTCGTCCCAGCCAAAGGGTCAGGGAGTTCGGCTGTCGGGATGCTGCCTGGCGTCAGTTTAATCTGCGGCATCGTCACCAACGGATTCATCGACGTCACGCGCGTCGGTTGACGGACCCAGTAGCAGTCCGTTGCTGACAAGAAGAAATCACCATGCTCAGTGGGTGAAACACCGTTCACTTGCCCAACCTGCAGGATGTCCGGCGTACAGTCGGGAAAGATCCCCAAACCAGCCCCGGCACTGGCGTTGAACGTCACGCGGGTATGTCGACGTTTTCCATCCGGCTCCTGTGTAGGGTCGGCATCGATTCGCATGTTGTAACCAGCCACGAATTCGACAGCGGTCTTCCGCAGGTTATCGAGCACAACAATCAGCGAACGTACCCGTTTCGGCAACCGGGCAACGACACGTTCATCAAGCACGGCTTTTGCAGGGAAGAAGTAGGACGGGTAATCCTTCGGATCAGGCCAGTCGTTAGGGTTCCAAGACGTGTGGTAAACCAGACTCACGACTTGATCAGTCGTATGGCGCCAGACGACAACACGTAGCCGATCCGTCCATGTTCGTGTTTCGTAAGACACGTCTGGGTGCGTTGAATCGAACACCGTGCGGCCGTCGTGGTCCACGATGATGATGTCGTGTCCGTTCTTCGGAATCGGCATGCATTCATGAATAGTGACTGAACCCTCACTGCTAAGTGAAGATTCGCGCGACACACAGATACTGCTCCAGCTTCCATCACCGTCTACGGTTGGAATAGGAAAATCTGGCTCCTCGGTCCCAAAGCCGGACAACCAATAAATCCGAAACGGCAGCTTGAATGCTGGAAGGTCCGAATAATCACTTGGCTGGTCGAACGAGATGTGCAGATCGGCCAACAGGTATCTGACGTCTTCGGTCGGTTCGACCAACGGGAAGTCGACACCTGATTGAGGTTGTGCGACGCCGATCCCTTGCCGTCCGTACGTATTCCTGATGAGGCCCGGTGGATTACTCCACCAAGCTGTAATCATCTGGTAAAAACCAGCGAACCCCTTCATCAGTCACCAATCCTCAAAATCAGGACGATCCGCATTCAACGCAGCCGTTATCACCCAAGCGGCTACCAAGTACAACCTGGCTCATTTGGATGACGTCGCCGCCAAGGTTGCTGGCGAACGTTTGCAGCGTCAGGACACCATCAGCAAAACGATCAATCTGCCTGGTCAAAGCTGCCAGCTCCGTGCACCCGCAACACGGCTCCGAACACGTGTCCGAAAGTTGTAGCCCGTTCGCGATCGGCTGGATGTCGAGACAGCGATTCCCGACGATGCGAAAGTTCCCATCCGGCAGCGGAGGTATCCCGTTGATGAACTTGATGCAGTTCGCAGGTGCTTCGTCGGTACATTCGCAAGCAGCACTGAGGCCTTCACCAGAGATCGCGCTGAAAACCACCTGCGGGGCGAAGCCGTCGATCAGGTTGGCCACAATTCGCATGTTGTCACCAGCCACGAGTTCGACGTCACCATAGATCCGCTGACTGCGATCGGCACCATTAACAACCACCAAGGAACTGATTCCTCGGATCATCGGCTGAATTGCATCAGTTTCGAGCGGCGTCGACGCTGGGTCGAATGTGTAATACCCCGGCGGGAGAGTGTCGATATCGTCCAGTTTTCCAATGACGACCTTTCCAACGCTGTCGTCAAAGTCTCCGGCACCAGACAGTGCGTACGAGCGGTATTCGGTGTGTCCGGCCCTGGCGATGTTGACGCTCGCAACACTCGGCGGTGACGCTGTTCCGTCGTCATAACCGACAGCAATACTGTATCCGGTCGGGTAAATCCCCAAGCCTTGAATAAAGAATTTCTCCGGTGCGACAGCCAAACCAGCATGGACGGGAAAGTACAGTGCCAGCAGGAAGTTGTCTGGTATCCGGACTGTACCAGTTTGGTCCGTAGAGTCCCCCCAGTCGGCAATCGGGTATGACCGCTGACTGTTGTGGTTAAGCCACTGCAGATTCCAGTTGCCCAACGGCATGGTTAATCCCCGGGGATGACGATCCCGCCAATACGGATCAGACCAATATCAGCCTGGAACAATGGTGAGGCGTTCTTGGCCCTGGCAAGCGTCACGTAGACGGTATCACCGGGCGAGATCGAGAATTCTTCGCTTTCCACTTCGATCGCACTATCGGCTGGAAGGTTTCCGCCGGCCCCGTCGTAATTGTCGGTCGGCGTCACGACATCAAAATCAATCACCGTATCGCCATCGGCCACAGGAGACGGTGAACCGGCTGTCGGACGCGCGATCCGGTAATAACTCAATGTCATGGCAGAGAACGGTCCAGCCGCGCGGCCGAAGAGCAAAGCACGGATAACCAACTTCGGTGTATTGGAGAGCCCTGTCGGAGGCACGTTGAAACGCATCCGCACACCAGAATCACGGCCTGGCGGGAAGCCCAAATAAATCACGTTTTTGTATTCACGTTCCAGCGAATCACCAAGCTTGCTCACCTGCGGACTGAGTTCTCGCTCGCTCAGATCCAATTGTGCGTCGACTTTGATGAGACCCTGATGCAACATCGGGTTTGTGATGCTCTGTGGAAGTGCCGGATTGAGCAACTCCTGATGTGATCCCGACAGGACAATTGTCTCTGACCCTGCATACAGCGCCTCGGCGATCCACCCGCGGCGGAACTTGAGCGAGCTGTCTGCGATCTCTTTCAAAGCCATACCGCCGCGAACCGGGTTCGGGTCCAGCATGGCCAGGATATTCAACCTAGCAAACAGATCACCAGTTTTGGCAATCTCGCCGTCGCAGTTCACGAACTCGATTGGTTCATCGGTGTCGGGTTGCAACGACGTGACGACCGTCTTGTCTGTGGCGAACGTCATCTTCAAAAAGGACAGAATCAGTTCAATCGGCGGATCTTTAGGGCAACCATCTGCCATCGATTCTGACGACATGGAACTGCTGGTGCTGTTTGTTGTGTCCAGCAAGGTATTCCAGGGAACCTGGTTGTAACAGGACGTCATCCACCAGATCCCACGCTTATCGATCTTCACGTAAGATTCTGAGACGCGTTCCAATCCTTCAAATTTCGCATCCACACCTTCGATGTTCGGTTGGAACATTTCCAGAATGGCTGCCGCTTCTGGGATTGGAGGCCAGACCCTGTTCAGTTCTTCGTGGGCAGCCAAGTTGTAACCGAACTTGGCGCCAGGCGGTGCAGTATCATTGAAACTGGCGTGATCGGCGGGGAGCCAGCCACGCTCATCCGGATCAGGATCAGTGATCTCGTGATGTTCGCCTGGTACTGGTGGTACGTGTGAACCGGCAGGAACCGCAGCAAGGTGAAACTGGTAGTGGATGTGGTCTTCCAAGAAGTCCCGCATTTGCGGATTGATGAAGACCCACGAGTCGGTTTCACAGCTATCGGCTGGACCCAGGACGAATGCAACGGCCACGGTTACGGGCGGTCGCTGTTTGACAAGCTTTCCGGGGTTGGCTCCTGACAGATAATAACGACCAGGAACCACGTCACCGTCAATCATCGACGCCATGGTCGATTGGTTAAATTTGGCCATTCCTAACGTGGCAATGATGCCTGATGTTGGACTTGTCTTCAGGAGGCAGAGGCCGAGACAATCTGCCGATGGTAGCGCGACGAAGACACTGGTGGTCGGGTCGTTTTCCACGGCTGCAATTGCCAGATCGAACCGTTTCTCGGTTGCATCCCAGAACACTGCATCGCCTTCGAGGACGTCAGGATGCAGCTGTTGATCGCGGCGTACCAGTAAACGCCCGGCTTCGACCGCCTCAATGATTTCGCGGAGGTAATTGGTCCGCTGCTCCAACGCACGGGTCGAAGCGCTGGTGTTACCAGCGCTCACGGCCGACCCTGGTTGTACGTGCGGAACTCGACTGTTGAAGTTTCTGCGGTCTGGCATAGTTCCCTCCCTGGGACCTGCTGCGTCGCTTACATGAAGGCGATATCCCAGGTCACCCCCACTTGACTGGAAGCCAGCTTTGGTGTCTGGTCAGCCACATCAAAGTAGGTCCTGGCAAATATGATGTCCTTGGTGGGGTCTTCAAATTCTGGTGTGGCCACCAAAGCGACACCAAAAATCTTGGAGTTGACGCCAGAGCTGAACGGTTTACCGTTGACCCCAGTTGTCCCTTGCGACTGCGTGTGGAACGTCAGCCGGTTACCGTCGAATCCGTCTGTGAAAAAATCCTCAAAGCCGGGCTCAATCCCAATTGACGGCTGGAACAGCAATGGTACCCGCAGGAAGTCACGATTGGCGGTGAACGCGAGATTTGGATAATAATCTCGACCTTCGCCACGGTCGTATGTTGGTATGGTTATTGCCGTGTCAGGATCAGCCACGTTTTCGTATTCCAGGTACATGGCGTTCACACGGTATTTGCGATCACCAAGCCCGATGCACTGCGCAGCGATCATACCCCAGCTGTACTGGATTTGATTCTTCTGGACGAACAGCGGCACCACACGTCTTGGATTGTGCCGGTCCTGTCGGCTGTAGAAGATGCGGCAGATGCTAATACGCCCGCACACCAACGGTTCTTGGATGGCGTCGGTCAGGTTCATTGCAAGCCTCCCTGCTAGTGGCAAGTCCCATTGACAACACGCACAGTCAACCTGCGATCGGTAACCATGTCAACTACGGAGTCATGCAGCGGTTGCATACCGGTAAATGTCGAGACTTGCTCATTGAGCATGTCTACTGTAGCGGAATCCTTTGCGGCAGTCAGGTCAATCATCAGGATCGCGGCAATTTGTGGCGGGATGATCTTGCGAAGGAGCCGCACGTTGTGTAACCCAACTGCATCAGTACCGGCTGATGCGGCTTTGATACGGATAATACAGGCATTGTTTCGCAGGATATTCTCAACGAGAAACTTGAGCGGATTGATTGTTTTCGGCAACTGCGAAGCTGTCGGTTCTCCGACCTGTACCGTTCGCAAATCCAGGAAGTGAGCTAGTGTGCCACGTCTGCCGATCGTCTCTTCTTCGTCACAATTGTTGACCGGGTAGCGGATGGTTTTCTTCAGCTCCTCGCACTCGTCAATCGGTCGTGACGCTTCCGCAACGCCTCGATTGTGTAGTTCGTCGAAAAACTGCGCGACGTCCAACGGGAACCCGCCCAATCCCCAGGTCAGTTTCGTGTAACCTGATGGATCTCTGGTGTCGACCACAAGCGGCACGTTCTTATTCTCGAAGACCAGGTCGGAGTAGAAGCATGTCGACAGGAAACCTTCGCCGATAGCGAGCGAATCGAGTCCTGCCGGTACGACGCCGCAGTTGAGTTCATGAATCTGTAGGGCATCAGTCATAGTCTGCCCACGCCGTAGAACGTCACCGATTGCCACGGTCGCAGTAGCCGTCAACCCGTACTTGTACACGTGCAGATCGGTGATGATAATCAGGTTCTGATTGTCGAACGTGATATCGACCACGGTTTCGCGTTCTTCCCGTACCACCGGGACACCAGTCATGGCTGAGAAAGCGAGAAGGATGTCGTTGTACGTTGTGCCGCCGACCATGGCGTCGAAGATTGCGTTCATCAGGTCCCGGTAACCGACACTGGAACGTAACCGGAGTCCGATCACGTAGGCGAACTGCTGATACACGATGTCCCAGTCGAATTGTCCGCGAAACACCCAGACCAGGGCTTCTGTGTCAACGGTGACGCCGTCCTTGTAGACCGGACGTTTCGCGATGCGCATATCGTCGAACGGGTTGTGCCGGAAGATGATGGCGTTGTCTTGCAGAACGTAATCGATCCCGTCGTTTTGAATCATGGTCGGGTCAGTGAACCGATTCATGATTAACGGAATGCCGACCAGATCCGCCGGTCGCGGGAACGCATGAGCGGGTCGCGATTGCGGGATATCGTAACGATCACCGACGTCGTAATTCTCGCCATCGTCGTAGCGTAACAGCGAGGTTTGAGCGTCGTTTCGTTGACTTGCCAAGAGATACAACGGGTACCAGTTGGCAGTGTGGTAAATAGGAACCGTAAATCGACTCAACGAGGCCAGGAGTTCCATGAGATCCAGCATCGGCTGGTTCTCAAGTTGCTGTGTTCCTTGCACGACAGACAAAACCTGATCACGGCCTGAGTAGGCATCAGCCCACAAGCTTCCCAACGTTGCCAGCAAGTTCTCTGGCTGATCATAAACTGTGTGCGGAAAGGCGTAATGACCCATCAATTGCTCCTGTTGACCACGTTCAAACCGATATCCTCCGGGTAGAGTACGAAGATTGTCGTGCGGTGGGTAATGAGTGTACTGGGTGGGTTTGGCAGGCTGAGAACAGCACCGTCTCGAATCACGGTCGTTTGCCCGTCAGGTCGCCGGATTAACCCGTGCATATCCAACGGTCCGACAGCTTGTGTGCCGAACAGAAAATTATGGATCACGTCAGTAATCTGTGAAGCATACAGGACCCCTGGAAAGTTCAGATTGTTGACACGATCTGCAATCGCAGTCCGGATTTGATCCAGATCAGGTGCAGACTCGGTCGCGTCCTTAATGATGTCACAATTGATGCTGACAAAACATGGCACGGCGCTTTTAACGAGGATATCTGACATGAGGCTGCGGTGGCCGATGCTCCCCAGGAACTCCTGCAAGTCACCAATGAATGGCTGGGTCAAAATGGCCAGATTGAATTCTTGTTCCATGCCAGTTGTGAGATCCCCCACCGGCGTGAGGCTGTCGACGAATCGGATGATGGACGTCTGGTAACGTGTGTACGCGGCTTCGAGTGCGTTCGCGATATCAGGTTTCCAGGCGTCGTCAGAAATGTCCCAGCCGCGAGAGTCATAAATGACTTCCAATCCGGCAGTGTCTGTCGGGTCAACCAATCGGCGAACAGCTGACACTTCGTAGAAACCAGGTGCGTCATCACGCTGGACTGCAAGTTGCCAGATACTGTCGCTCGTTCGTTTCTCGATCAAGCGGGCGAGCTTCTTGATGGTGGTTGTTTTCGGCAGTGCGTCCATCTGGCAGTAGATGTCAATTCTCCCGCCGCCAGAGATAGGAAATATCCAATGCTGGTCGCGTGCCATTTCGGCATCACCATAGCCGATGATCGACACGTTTTTCATATCCGCGAAGACGGGTTGACTGCGAATCAAGGCGGAGATGTTAAGCGGCCCAGAAACAACCTTGGCTGGTATCCCATCTTCCATGCGAGAGGCCAGCTCTGTGTTGCTCTCCGTGGCTGTACCGCCGATGAAATCGTTTGCACTGAAAGCTGTCACGAAACGGGGTGGCGGAGGCGATGGTGTGAACTTGGTGTTGATACGGACATTGGCTGTTTCGCCAACCAATTCCGCGGTGGCAGGCACAGAGAACTCGCATGTCCCGTCGCCGCGTAGTTCCAACACACGTTCATTCGGGTCGCTGATCACTGTCCCAGGTGGTCGGGCGGTGATCGGGACATTTGTGCGGAAGTTCAACCCGTTGGCGGTATACAGCGAATCAGCTGACAACACCATTGTGGCTGTACCTTGCACAACAATCGTGATGTTCCCACGTGCCCGAGTTCCGATCTTACGTTCGATCAAATAGTTGGAGAGCACATGATCGACCAGTTCTGGATCAGCTAGAAGCGGATTACTGTTGATCGCCAGTAGCGACCGTGAGTCAAGCACGCGATTCACCTCGGTCTGACAGACACCGCCTGAAATCGCATGGAGGAATGTTACAATGTCATGGATGACCCCTCGCGTCAGTTCCACCTCAGGATACTTCTCCTGGATGAGTTGCGACAATTGATCCTGGGCGGCGAGTACCAGAGCTGGATCAAGTTCGCTGATTGACTGCACTTTGAGGCCCATCAGTGAATTCCTAAACGCTGAGGTTGATCGGTGCAATGGCGATCGGGAGGATCACCTGTCTGGTATCACCAGCAAGACTGATGATCTCTGTGAACAGTTCCAATGTGTCCTGTGCCAACAGCAGCTTGATCAATCTCGCTTGCTGAAAACGATCTTCGGGGTGCATGGTTGCCGTTTCCTCGTTGATGAGGTTGGTTTTAACCTGCTGCGCCGCAAAGTTGAAGTAGGCCCTAACGTCGAATTCCGTACGGATACGACCTTGTCGCAACCACAACAGGAAATCGCTGCCTCGTGTGCTCATGTGATACGGCATAGAGCCGCGAATCGTTAAAAACTCAATGACCCAGCGTTGAGCGAGTTTTTGCACGCCGGTGCAGACCTCCCCGCCGGTGTTATTATCGAACAGGGTCTGAGCGAGCAGCACATCACCACGTGGTTGCGCCCCGCGAAATGCCAGCACGTCAAACCGGCGATTGAGATAGTCGATCGCAGTCGTCATGTTTATTTTGCCCCACCGGCTGCGATAAATGCGGCTGCTACGGCCTCAATACCGTTCGTATCGTTCCAGATATTACCGTGGCCTTGACCGAACCGTCGACCATGGCCAAGACACATCGCGCGACAGAGCGTGGTATGCCTTGCCCGGAACGCTCGTTCTTCGCAGGCATTGTAATCAATCTGGAGTTTCAAACTGATCACGTCGCCAACAGTCCCTGCCGCGTTGGGATCTTTGGTGACTGCCTCGTAGGTCGTATTGATTTCTTGTCGCTGGAATGCCGGCTCGTGCAATTTGGGGATATCCAACAGGCTTCCGTCATAGTCTGATGGAATCTGCCATTGTCGCTGATGCTTCCCTTGGATTGCATTTTGGGTTTGCTGGGCCTGCAACCGAAGATCCTGGAGGCGACGGCGGAACACTTCATGGATCTTACCCATGGCAGTGCCAGTTTTACCGCCTTGTGGTCTGTCAGGCATCAATCACCTCCAAACGGATCAAGTTGGTAACGTTCGTCCAATAATGACTGGATCTTCGCCTTGCGTTGACTGACGGCGCCCGGTGAGATCCCGAGGCGGTTTGCGATCTCTGCTGTCGACAACGGCGTCACGCCTCGCGAGCCGAGGGTGTAATCCATGATCGTACGATCAATATCGTGCAGATCGTGATAAATCATCTCTGCCCAGGCATCGTCTTTATCTTTAGCGCCAGGGATGGAGGATGGCGGGGCATAAACCTCGCCTTCCTCATCCAAGATCGACCCGTCATTGATCCCTGTTAATGCTTGGCGAATGTAGCCGATCCGTTTCAGTGATAGACCGGTGTGATCAGCCACCTCCATGTCGCTTGGGTCCCGGCCCAGTCTGTCGCGAAGATTACTTTCAGCCTCCATCAAATGGGCACGATCGAGCGACACGCGTTCCGGCATGCTGATGATCTGATTACTCTGGGCCGATGTTCGCTGCAATCTCCGCAATTGCGAAAGGAGATGCGTCTTCATGTTCCCCTTGGCAGGGTCATAACTATGGAACGCTTTGAGGGCCATCAATTTGGCTTGGCTCCTGATCGCCGGACTCGGGTTTGACCCGGCATACGAAAACACAGCTGTGTGCAATACAGGCTGCACCTGTTTCAACAGGGCGCTACGGGTCTGTGGCGTATCCGAGGCTTTCCAGGCACTGAAGACCGGTTCAAAATCGGCTTCCAGTTTTCCGTGGCCTGCCGCCCCGCCAGCCGCGAACGGTAGAGTCTGATCAATCAGTGGTTTTGACGGTGTCATTCGAGCTTCTCAGGACCTGGTGCAGCCGGAACAAGTTTGGCGCCACGCCAAGGCTTCTTGTAGAGGGGTGGTTTGTCGATCGATGTTCCCGGAGTGGTATTCTCTTTTTCAGACCGGATATGGGCAAGACTGAATGCCGTACCGGCTTTTTGAGCCTCAGCGTTGATGACATACGAGACCTGCATCACAGTGGCGTAGATGTTCTCGGAGACCTCCTGTGCCCGCGGAACGTTCCGGGACCCTCCGGCAACCACAAGAACATTCGAGCCAGGGGCGATATCAAATCGGAGCTTGCCAGCAATTTCACCAGATCGACCTTTCAAGGCCTCCAGCACGTACCACTGTTCGGCATAGGCGGAGGCCACCCCTTTCAGATCCTCGATTCCGTCGTCCGGTTTACGATCAGGTTTCGCAGGACCACCAACGCCGGCCTGGTCAACGGCCGTACCGATCGGTGTCCCGTCAATCCCTTCAGCATAAAGCGAAAGCATGTACACAGCCATCGGATCGCAGAGCCACTTCGGAGCGTCTTTCAATAGGACCATGCCGCGTTCGACAGTGTCCGGTCGGTAAATTCCCAACAAACCACCACGGACGGCTTGTGGTAGTCCGACGTTCATGTCAAACGAAGTCGCTGTCTGGATTGGAAACGCGATTCCTACCGCGCGCAGCAGCTGATGGAGTTGTGAATTCAGATCCGCGAATCCATAATCTTCGTCGCCAATCACAGCCCACGGTTCACCTTGTAACCCGCCTGTAAAAGGTACGATCAAGGTATCTTCTACACGAGGTACAACCGAGAACCAGTAAGCTGGTGCCCAATCGCCGATCAGTTTTCCCCAGAGTGTCGTATTGATCCAGTTGCCGCCAGTTTCATTGATCAGCGCAGCACGCATGGAGTCTGCCAAGATCGTGCCCGTGGCTCCACGCAGGTCTAGCTCCAACGGTGCACCGTCATCGTCGTTGGGTCCGATGCGGTTCAGGGCAGCGATCGTATCCGGGTCACCACCGGCTCCTGCGGCGTTCTCCGCCCGGTCGTATGGGTCATCGGCGGCGATCGCCTGCAGCCAGGGCAGTAGGATATTACCCCACATATCCGTGAACGATTCGATGTTGACGGAACTGGAACTCAGCGTCGGGACCCATGCAGGTAATGGCGACGTGGACGGATCGATCGCCGTCAAACCGATCGCTGGGAACACAGCCGGATAAGATAAATCACCCGGGCTACCAGGGTGCAGCGACGCGGACACGGACGACCCATTGTTTAAGTCACCCAACCAGTGCATCAAGTGCAGCGTAAAGTGGGCACCACTTTCGCTCCGTTGCCAGCCTGATCCGACGATGCGACCTTCAAAGATTTTGACTTCTGACTTATTTGGCACACCGGCCGTGGCCTGCTCGGTATCGATCACTTCGGTGTAGAGGAATACCTCGGCCTTCAATCGCGTAACCAGAGTTTTGGCTGTGTTGTGGATCGTGGCCAATTGATCGTCACGGACGTTACGACCGACTGCCAACAAGAGTGAAGCCACTGGGATGCTGTTCAGCGCCCAAGCCGACGTGTACTGCACAACATCGTTGTAGTTGACACCGTCGATGACGGCCCGCAGCTTGATTTTGATGACGGCGTGCCTAGACACCTTGAGGCTCCTGCGGTAGTTGTGACGTCCGGTAGGCAATTGCCAACAGGAGAGCAGTGAACCGCATGGCTGCCGTCTCGTGATTATTCCAGATTTTGTACCATGTCGCGACGGGTTCGGGTGCGTTCATTGGGAAGATGTCTTGCATTCCGCTGGCGTTCAAACTGTTGGTGATATCACCGATAACCTGTGAGAGGTCATTGAACGGACGGGCTGTCGCAGTAATTTGAATCTTGTAACCGACAGCCGGGTTATGCAGGTAGACGGAGATATTCGAGCTAGGCAACACGACTGGTGTGCCGTTGTTAAAGACTGCGGTCGCCGTCTCGATCTGTCCATAGCGTTTTTGGATCGTTACGGTGTGCGCCCCGATGACTTCCAGATCCCAGAGCTGTTTGGCGAGGCCGATACTCATATTGGCCGCATGCTCGCCAGAAACATTCACCTGGCTCGGTGGTCCCGCAATCCGTGTGACTTTCGGACGAAACGCGGCATCAAACAAATCAGTCTTGAATGGTAGATACGTGATCCGCGAATCATCATTGACAATGTCCTCGGCAAGCGGCGTGGCGTGTATCAATTGCAGCAATTGCCGCATCCGATAATTGATAAACAGTCGATCTGGTTTCGTACCGAACAGGATGGAATGCACAAGCTGCAACGGCTGATCCAGCTTGCGGGGCACGAAGTTTTCCGCGATGTATTCTTCGCCGTAGTCAGTCAGTGCAGCGCCGTCCCGTTTACGGTTCATCAGCAGTGTGCGGACATGATTGATCACAACCCACTCCTACTCATTACCGGGGAACGTGTTGAAACGGAACGCCCACTGGCCGAGATTACGTTCAGCGTCCGTGATGTCGATCGAGGTACCGACCAGAAAGCCCTTGTAGTCGGTTTCGCCGAAACTGACCTGGACCGGGCCAGGGGCCTGTGAGATTCGCTTGCTGCGATAGTTGTCGATGATTTGTTTCATCCCACTGGCATAACCCTCACAGGGATGAGCGAAACAAATCCCGCCGATCCGCAACTCGCCAATCCGATCACCGAACACATATGCGTAAATTGTCTCGTTGAGCGTGTGCAGAAATTGGTAGTTCCCGTTCTCGACGATGCCCGATTGTGTGATGATCGCGCGTGTCGACGGAGAGGTGATATCAGTGCCAGCGATCAAGATCCGGAACGGCAACAATCCGCCAGGTTGAGCATGCAGCCCTGTGACTCGGACAACAGCACCACGTTTGTGGGCGAAAAATGCGGCCATTAAACCATCCCCACAGTGTTATTGACGTGATCCATTAAGCCACGACCTTCAAGGCTGAGATCAGCGAGCCCGTCACTTCTCTGCGTAACTGTCCCTCTAACAGTGACCTCAAGCTTTTGGTCTTGAGTGTTGACCGCTGGTGATGCTTGTGAGGTCGCTGATGAACGGACCTTTCGCAGCGTTTCCTGTGTGAAGTCTCCTGGCTTCGTGGTACTCGATCCGAAGTCCATGAGCGGTGCTGCCGTCCGCTGCAACCGTTCCACGTCTGTCAGTTCGTCCTCACTTAACCCTGCGGTTTTGAGTTTGTCGCTGACGCTATTCCGTTCGCCATCAGTCAACTCATTCAATTTGGTCTTTTTACCGAAGACACCTTTCTTCAGCCCCATTTCCAATAGCTCATTACGACTATGGATCGCGCGATTCAATGAGATACCGCGGTCACCCTCCGTGATGGCTTTGATAATCGATTCGCGGTTGACGTCAACGTTCATACGGTCACGCTGTTCTGGCGTTGCCAGTTTTGCTAACCGGTCCATCACTTCGGCAGCCCGCGACTCCGCCGTGCTGAAACGTTTCACGAAATCTTTCTGCTCCTCCAGGTCCTCTTTCTCTTGCTCAGTCATTGCGGCCCGTCGTTTGTTTGCCGGATCGTCACCTTTACCAGGGAGCATACCGTAATTACGTCGCTTCTCGATCTCTGCCCACTGCTTCCGCGAGGCGTTGAACAGTTCACCGGCTTGTTGTTGTGTCGCCTTATCGATTCCCTTACCGCCCAACATCAGTTCGCTGATATCTACGGTACGACCGAGCTTTTTAGATTGTTCGGCTGCCAGTTCTTGCAACTTGTCAGATTGTGAAATCGCCCCATGAACAAGTTCCAATCCGCCGCGGCCAATGATCATCATTGATCGTTCGTCGTCAAGTAGCTGTCGGCCTCGTTCACGGGCACCCTGTACGTAACTGGAAATTGTGGACTTCGATTCTTCTGTCAGCTTGCCCTCTTTCCAAAGTTTATCAGCCAGATCACCGCGATCGTTCGTCGCTTTCACTTGACTGGTTGAAACCTTGGCACTGAGCTGATAACCGAGATCGCCAAGCAAACTGGTGTCACTGCCACGCTTGGACGCAAACTCCAGTTGGCGATACAGGTTGTCATTACCAATTTTGAATTTGCCGTTTTCGTCGCGACTGGCATCAAGCAATCGCATCTGGGCGGCAGCAGCTTCTCCGCCTTCGACCAAACCACGGATCATGCCGGCGTTCTGTCGAATCTGTGTCAGATGTGCAGGATCATTCGGGTTGAGTGCATTGTTCTGTTTCACCAGCCCAAAGACCTGTGCGAGTCCGCCTTGCGGGTCGGCGGCGTTGATCACATCGTTGGAAACGCCGCCCATCGCCTGAATCATGGCATCTTTCAGCGTCGTGTCCGGTTTTGCATTCTGGAAAACATCGACGATCCGGCGAACTGGATCTGCTGCACCGAGACCTGCCATTGCTGACGTCGTAATAGTTTCCACTTCAGCTTGTCGACCACGCGACTCCGCTTGTGCCATAGCATCCTGGCTGAGCAGATTGTGGAGCCCGATGATCGATTTGTACTGCGGATGCGACGCAGCCAGGGCATTGATTGATGCTTCTAGTACCGTACCCATGTCGCCGATCGATTTCTGTCCGCCCATCTGTTCGATCACTTTGTTCGTGACCGCGTCAATTTCTTCCTGGTCGGCCTGCGGCATGCGTTTACCGATGTTTTCTGTGAGTCGAGCGCGGAAGCTTTCACCAAGAGCTTTTTGTCGCCCTTCCTGCGTTCGCACCTTGTCATTGCTCATTTTGAAGAAGTCACGACTCACGTCTCCGCTGACTTGCTGCATCATGGTACGGAAGTCACGCTGATTCTTGACAACACCCTCGGCCTGCAAGAGTTCGTCAATCTTGTCGTCAGCCAATACGCCGCGGATACGATTACCGACTGTCGGTTGCAACATGCGACGGGCAGCGTCGTTGGTTTGCACACGGCGGACAGTATTGGTCGTATTGTACCGTTGACCGAATTCCTGATTGCCGGTGGTATCCATCAAGACGGCATAAGCCTCTGACCCCTTCACGCCCGCATCCCGCTCCAGCATTTGCGTGAAGCGGGCGTGCGGCATGACAATGTCTCGCTTCTCGCCACCGAAGTCGTACTGTGACTGACCTTCCCGAACGGCTTTGAAGAACGATGCGAGTTCAGTTCCTTCTGCTGGCGTCGCCATTCCGCTGTCCGCCAAGCGCATGGCTGCATTCAGCTGATTCGCCAATGGTGAGGCTGCCGCGTGCATGCGGAGCCGATCGTCGCCCAAGGTCAACTGTTCTTTCGTCAAGGCGCCCCAGGCTGGCATATCCAGTCGTAGGCGATCACCGGCTGCTGCACCGAACAAAGCAGATTGCTGAGCGGCACTGACAGCGAACGACCGATCAAGTCCCAGTTGGTCGGCCAATCCGGCATTCTGCGTGGTCAGCGCGATCATCCCTTCCATCCCGATCCCCGTTTGCTTGGCGATCGAATGGGTCTTGCGGACCATCATTTCCAATTCTCCGGGCGACATGGTGGCCATGCCGCCCTGTGTCAGTGCATCCAGCCCGTTCATGATCTCACGCATGGGAGCGTTCGGGTTGCCCATGTCACCGAAAATGTCACGCATGGCCTTCACGGCACCGGACAAATTCCCCAAGCGTTGTTTGATGCGGTCTGCGTCACCGGCACGAATGATCTCGGATGCGCCAGGTAGTTTTTCGATGTCTTGCTCAGTCAATTTAGCGGTAGGATCTGTCAACCTGGAATGCGTCGAGCGGATGGTGCTGCACGCGGCTGAAAGTACGTCATCGTTGGGTGTCCCGCCCTCATTGACAATCTTTTGAACCTCTGGTAGTTGCTCAGCCAATCGATTGACGACGTCGTCGGTAAGCGAGCGTGGCAAACGTGATCGACGCTCGGCGATTGGAAGCGTTCCAAGTGGTTGACCGAGCATACCGCGCGTCTGCAGTTCATTAACCAACATCCCAGCCTGGCCAGCAGACATACCCTTCATGGCACCAATGTCAGCACCTTGGCCGAACAGTTGCTCGAACGTCTCTTGCGCTAAACGTCCGGCAGATTCGCCGCTGTAACCGACACCGCCGGTGACCGGGTCAACGCTTGTCCGCATGGCCTGGTGAATTTGTTGGGCAAAAATCGTCGCTGAGCCGCGAGAACCATGAAGTTGGTCAATCAGGTCCGGCCCCAGGAGCTGAGTCAGGATCGGCATGTATTGACTGATACCACCGGCGATCCGATGGTTGCGGGCTTGTTGAACGTCGGTCAGCGGCTGACCGGTCATCATCTGAGTAATGCCGCCGATCGTATTCTCGATCGCTCCCGTGTCGCGACGTGCGGCGACGGCCATGGCCTTTTGGTTGGCTTCGTAGAATTTGTTGGCCTGGATTTGATCGTAGACGTTCTGTTCTGGAAAAAACTGAGTGGGCATATGCGAGTTACCCATCAGCATCTGCAGTAGCTGTGGTGCTAGTGCTTGTAACAGCGGCCCGTACGAGCCTGAATTGACATTCATCGGTCCCGTATATCGCGGACCATTGTCTCCACCGAACATCGGCATCCGGTCGAACGGCGACATCCCGTGGTATGCCGGTGGCGTGAAACCAGGCCATGTCGTGATTGGGGGTGCCATCCTTAGCTCCGGTTATTGTAGGCGGCTCTGGCTTCCAGCTGTTCCTGCGCTCTTGCAGCACGTATACGTGCTCGGTCTTTTTCTTTCTGCCGCTGTGTCATCTTCCCGTTTTTCGTGGCGTTCAAGATTGTATCAATCATGGCCTCGTATTGTGGTTCACCCGGTCTTCCGATGATTTGCTGGTAAGATGCAATCGCGTCGTCACGGTCGGTCTGTGTGCCTTCTTTTCCAATCTTGTCTGCTAGCCACGGATAAACCGCCTGCAGGAACTCGTTCATTGCGGAGGCTGCGTTGGTTTTCGCACGATCGAATGACTCTGGTGTTAGATTACCATGCGCGGCCATTGTCACCCAGTGATTGTGCTCAACGCGTTTGACATCGAGCGTTTGCTGCAGGCTTAATTCGTTGAGTGTCCATTTCAGTTTTTTCCAGCACCACATATCCCAAGGATCAAACCGGGCAAAGTCGAACATGCCCGATGTGGCAGCCCGCATCATCAGACGGGCAGTTTGATCCCTGTCCAAAAATCCGCGTTGTTCGTCATCGCCTCCAACGCTTCCACCAGCCGTTGAAACTCTTGATGTGTCTGCCCGATGATTCGGCGAAGTGGTTCTTGAGTTACCCCTTTTTCGTAAAAGTAAGTACGCATACGTGGCAGCGGTGTCGGATGAATCTCGCTGTCTGCCTGTTGCGGGTTTGCCGTGTCCCATTCTTTCACGGGCGGAGCCGAATAGATCACGTTACCGCCGACTGTGATGCGGCTGACTGACATGACCAGGCGGAACTCCATCAGGTTCGACCAGTACTCACCGTCACCGATGCTCTGCCCCGCTCGCACCATGGCACTCAGCTGGTTCTGTAACGTGGCTGTTTCGTCGCTACTCAGACTTCTCAACCGCAAAATCAGATTATCACCAAGCAAGGCGTACTCTTTTTCAAATCGACTGAGCCCGATGATCGCAGCCAGGAAACCCTGCTTGTCCTCTACGGTCGGTTCGGTCGTAAACGGCATCGACAATGGCCAAGCGCAGCGTTGACACGTGTCATGTGTGGTTGTCGCACCACTACTGACAACTGGTTCTTCGGGCGGCAATGGTTCGACAGCCGGCTGTTGTTGCTGTTTGAGTGATTTGATCTTTTGCGCGATCGACGGCATGCCGATGTTACCGGCGAACACTTTCCCTTCCGGCACTGGCATACCGGGCGGTGGACCGGATTCAACCGGTTGCCTGACAGGTCTATCGTCAATGACAGTTCCTGTTTGCTGCAGCTGTCTGCGTTGCAACGCGGCCTCGCTAGCCATGATCTGATCAACCATGAGTTCCCGTTGCTGTCCTTGGATGTTTTCGGGAATGCGACTCTCGACTTTCGCCTGTTGCTTGTTGAACGCTTCCTCCTGTGCAATCTGTGCGTTGTATTCTTCCAGGTACTGTTTCAGCTCCGCCTGTTTCTCGGGAGGTAATGCTCCGATATCCATGAACTTGGCTTGTACCGGTTTCCAGCCGGCAGCCAGCGGGCTATCTTCCAAGGTAGTCGATTCCCGCTCCTCGCGAATCGCTTGCTGAATTTCCTGAATGCGTTTACCGAGATCGCCCGGGATTGGGTCACCGTCTTTCCAGCCGATTTTTTGCAACTGACTTCTGGTGAAGTCTGTCATATGCACACCAGCACGCATCGGCGGTCGACCTTCGCCAGGAAGTTGATCAGGACTCAGATGCCCAGGACTGGGAACTGGTCGAGGGACAGCGCGTGGACGTAATTCATCTGCCATGGTTTACCTGCTTGTTACCGAATGACTATGTAGTCGTTTAACGATTTGGGTTGGGACGAACCGAATTTCGGAGCACTGTACGCATCGCTGAGAGCAGGTTGCCCACCACGCCCCTTACTCCGGCCTTGTGCGGCGTCGAAGCTCTCGAGGTCTTGCTGGATGTAGTTGCTCCCATCCTGGAAGGCTTCCTTGCCTGGATACGGGTAGGTTTCCTGGCCTTGGAACAGCACGGCTTTCTCTTCCCATTTGGCATTTGCACTTCCTGTGATACGGCCAAGCTGTTGCCAGCGATCTTCGTACAGTTTGAATTTTTCGGTCTTGTAGTCTTCCTGGGTCCGGAGATTGAATTCGGACTTCAAAATCACATCATCTTCGCCGGGTTTCTCGGATTCGTAGAACTCCGGTTTCAAGATGCTGTCCATGAACTGTTGACCGACATCTTGCGGGATCGTCTTCTCCATCATTTGCTTGCATTCGTCAACCGCTTCCAGCACGGCTGACAAGGCATCACCCTCCAAGCAGATGACGAATGGGCACTCCACGGCGAAGATCGCCTCAGTCGCCAACACAGAACCGTTAAATAGCCCACTACCGTCAGCGATGACGCCGCCTTTAACGCACATATCGCCAGGCATCAACACACTGCTGTCGGTAATCATGGCGGATGGACCGTCGACAGTCTCTTCACGCGTGTTGAAGTGCCAGAATACGCCTTCACTAAGATAGTTCTGCTGGATCTGCGAGTAGAACGTGATCGGGCCTTCGCCGCGGCCGGCGTCCAACACGATCGGACCGTTTTCCATTTCTGGTCCGCCTGTCCGCAGATAAAGCTCGTTGGACCAGGTCACGACCGGAGCCTTTTTCGATTTGAGTACAATCCCGTTGAACTCGACCTGCTCACCCGGTTCGTCGAAATTGAACTTTGCTCCGGCGCCGCGACTCTCCAACAACATCCCGCCTTCGTTGTTGTTACCGGCCAGCAAGAACATGTTCTTTTCGGCTTTGAGTCGGCCGTCGTGTTCGGTCGCCGTGATGTCCCAGGAGTTCTTGGCCCGGATGACGGCATCATAACCGGCCCAGATGTTGGCATTCCGGCCTGGTTTCAACCAGACGTCACCAGGGGCCGAGATTTCAACAGACCCGCCGACCATGCGGATCGAGCTACCATACCCGTCTGTGATCATGACACCGCCATCATCCAGCAGTTCAAACCCGCAGCTCAATGTGTAGAACTGCTGTTCACCATACCGATGATCGATCTTCCAAGTCTTCCGGTAATCTTCCGGGTCAATGTAAGACTCGCTGGCAAGCTTGGAGAAATTAGGGACCTCTTCGCTCTTGCTACCCGACCACTCTGCATCCTCTTCGTCATACACCTTGTAGTCTTCGGCGTGGTAAAAGAACGGGTGCAGGCCGGCGTAATTGAAGAAGTAAGCGTGCATGTCCATCACGCCCATCGCGCGGCTGAAGCCGCTGTGCCCAGACGTTTTGATGTCACCCGTGATCGTGTGAGCCGCTCCGCCTCCGATCACGCCGCTGGACTTGTAGTTGGTCGAATTGTCGCCTTTGGGCTCTTCAGGCCTACGTCGCCGCGTCGGCAGCATGATTGCCGCGCGCTTGACCATGGAGATCCCTTTGGCCGACTGCAGGCAAAATCGACCATCAGCTGTGACGAACTGATCGAAGAGGCCAGGGTGGCGTGCGTCGGATACGCCGCCAGCACTACCGGTATCATTCACATAGGTCGCGAACTCAGTCCTGGCACCAGGCCCTTGATCCTTTTCGTTGTTCGACCCCTTGTCACCATTGGCTGTGAATTCGACAGGCGGAGCAACCACGCACCACTTACCGCCTTGGCCGAGGTAACCGTGAAACTCGCGCTCACGATGCCATGGCATCAGATAGTCGCTGAGCGGCTCCATTTTGCCGTAGTACGGCTCATCAATCTGCCAGGCCTGTGCCGATCGAATTTTGGTTGGATCAGCTCGTGCCGCCAATCCCAGATTCTCCCAGGGGTACATGGCATAGCCGGTCCAGTCCTGTGATTCGTCCTGGTCATTTAACGACTCCATCTCGCGGACACCCGACCAGAGTTGTAGCTGGTACGCGGCGATACGGCAGAGCATGTCATGGTAATGGAAGCTGATTTGGCAGCCTTCATCGACACCGAACATGGCCATGAACGAATCAACAAATGCTTTCACGCCAGTCTCGGTGATCCAGCCAGTTTCTCCGCAGTTGATCGCGTCAAACGGCCGTCCTGCCAGGGCTGCTGGAATGTAACCGTTGGAGTCAAAGCGAAATGGGCGTTTGTGGGCTTCGTCCACCCGTGCACGGGACGCCCCATGGATGATCGAATGTTGATTGAGGTTTGCGGCAGTCCCAGACGGCGGTAGCACCGATATGATTTGCGCACAGGGCATCTGTTCGTGCCACAGGCAGGTGACAAGGCTACCAGGCTGTAACGTCGTCAGTTCGCGTGCCCCGAAGATCGCATTGGATGTTCGCGACCCGAACACTGCAACGACCGGTTGTTTGCACTTCTCAAACTGGACACGGTACACGTTCCCGATGGCGGTACAGTCCGTGATCATCCCGATGACGATTCGCCCAGTGACGTTGAAACTGTGCAGCGAGGCGGATGTCTGGCTTTGCGGATCTTTGAGCGGGCGGGATTGATTGATGGGACCTGGAGCGCCGTATTGGGCCTCCAAGGATTGATTGACGAACCTGCGCATCGCCGGAGCGGAATCAGGACCGTCAACATTGTGACTGTCTAGTTTCTTCATAAACCACCTTGATGGTGCAATGCGTGGACCTTAAAGGTCCCGAGCCTCTGACCAAAAGGTCAGAGGCCCCAAACCGACGTGCAATATGACGTATACTGCTTCAGCCGACCAGCTTACTGCGTCAAATCAATGAAGATGAATTGCAGTTGCTCGTTGATGAGCGTCTCCTGTGACGTGACTGACACAGCAATCGTTGTCAGCACGGCATCTTCCAGCGTGTAATTCGACCCGCCGCCACGACAACCACCGCTGGCGTTGAAGTTGATATCTTGCGGCTCGCACAAGTCGTTGAACTGCTGAATGAACGTGGCGCCCAGCGGAGCTGGACCGATCACACGGGCCAGTGTCGCTGACCCTTGGGCACGACCACCCACATAGTACACATTGGCAGATCCGATCTCGTAGAGCATCGTGACCTGTTGGGCGTACTGGAACTGAACGTTTTGGACCAGGAATCCGGCAACGTCGACCCCGCCGAAGGTCAGCTTGAGCTGATCAGCGCGGAAACCGCCGTTGTGTGTCTGGCCACCTGCGAAAACTGAAGGCATGTTTCACCTCTTGTAAAAACTGTGCGGAAAAGATCAGCTCTACTGGCCAGACAGGTCACACCACCAAGTGGAGTTCGATATTGTTCAACGGTGCTGGCACCGTCAGGTTGAGGACAATCTCCACGCGATCCGCCGCAAGCGGGTGGATACGCAGGATTTCGTTACCGGCCGAATCCTTGGCAATCGAACCATCAATCAGCTGCGGGCCAAGTTCGTCGGTATAACCGTTCGATTTCAAAAACTTGATGGTTCGCAGGACTTCGTACCGCAGCTTTCGCAACATGGACGGCGTGGCATTCGTGCGGCCGATGTACGGACGCAGCCGACGCAGGAACAGGTAGCTGATGCTGTCCACATTCCGGCGGATCATTTCTTCGCGACGGTTAAGGTCGACCGTGCTGGTTGTCAGCGCGTGCCGTGTGTGCGGCGTACCGTCTCGATCCTCGGTCGCAATCCAGACGCCTCCACTGGCCAGATCGTTCAGCTGACTGCCAGAGAAGAAGTTCTTTGTCCGCGACGCCAGGTCGTCGTAACCTGGGATTTCGACATTGGTCAAACCTTGGTGTGGAACCACGCCAGAGGCCAACCCGGCCAACGTACAAGCCAGGAACGTCCCGTCCTGTGCGTTACCGCCAGTGCCGACGATATCCGGCCAGACCGCCACCACGCGGCGATCCGCGAAGCTTTGAGCCTGATCTTTCAGATCGTCGACGATTTCGTTCTTGTTCAGGGCGTGCCAGATTTCCATCTTCTGCGGCACGGTGATCGGATCACTGTGACCGTGCAGTAAGAGGAGGGAGTTCTGTGACAGGACCTGGTCCACGACGTATTCGCGATAGGTACTGACGCCGAACGCGTCAATCGTGAACAGGAAGCGAACGATGTCACCAGGTTGCACACCATAAGTGATAAAACCAGCATTGTTGGCCGGCACGCTGAGCAACGTGTTCTGGATGTCCGTCGCTTCAGGGTTGTCTTCGAGCGTGGCCAGGACCACACCACCGTCAACCGACGTCGGATGCAACAGCTGTGCATCAGCACTGCTCTTGCCGACCACCATTTTCGTGGTGATGGCACGCAGATTGATGAACATCCCTTTCCAGTTGCCGGCTTCCGGACTGGATTCGGAGTTCACATGTGCTTGGAACAGATTGTGAACTTCACGGTTGTAGGTCAGCGGGACGAAGTTGTAGACATCATCTCGACCATCGACACGTTCGATCACATTCTGCCAGGAATCCAGCGAACCGGGATCGGTCACCGACGTGTAGCCGACCTTCGTACCGTTGGACGCTTGCAGCGCCCGGTAGACACCCCACTTCAACGGGTTCAATTCGTCGAGCTGCCCAGGGATCTCGTCGATGTCAGCCACGTCGTCGATGAAGTTGACCTGATTCGACAACGTGAACAACCACTCACGGTATTCGATGTACTGAATCCCGTAAGCCGTTGGACTGGTCGTGGACTGGTTCATCCCGTCCCAGACCGCCAATGGTAGTTCGACACCGTTGTCAGTCCAGTCCGCGTCATAGGCCGTAATACCCGACTTGACGATCAACTGGGTTTCTTCGATCTCGTAGTTGAGCAGCGGTGGAGCCGACAGGCGGTTCTCAGTGACCTCAATGGTCTTCTTGATGAACAGCCTCAGATCCAGGTCCGTACATTCACGGATCGTCTTCGGCAGGTCGTCTCGCAGGATCAGCGTTCGGATCGGTCCGTTCTGGCCGCTGACCACCGAGATATAGAATTTGTCGCCCTTCCGCAGACCTGGCAGATCGTCGTCACCCATCCCCAGTGCGTCGATGTCCGCACTGATCGAAGAACCGCTGGACAAGTTCCCGCAGTCCTTGAATTCGATCGTCATGCCGTACGTGCCGACCGGGATGGTGACATTGGCACCCGACACAATGGTGGGACCAGAACTGTCCAGGCCCTTGGTGGTCGTCACGGTCACTTCGGGCAGGTCGTCGAACTCACCGCCCTTGGTGACTTCGACGATGTAGGTATCGTTGTCCGGTCCGGTATAGGTGTTGCCACCTTCCGCACAGGTTCGCTCCCACGCCATCGTGACTTCAATTTCCCACTTCTGACCGACGACCAGTTCGAGTTCTTCCACACCGGCGGACGATGCGGAATCTTCGCAATCACCGCTACCAGTGTTGAACTGGACTAGAACGCCACGGGTTCCGATCTCGACCGTGTCTCCCAGTTCGCCAGGATCGACGTCATCAGCATCGTCGGTGCCGCTGTCGCTGGTCACCCGCAGCCGGGCTGCGGAACAACCGGCGATCGACGACTTGGTCACTTCGACGGTGTACTTTTCGCTGATCAGGCCAGCTGCCAGACCGTTGTACGTACCACCGTCCCACGCCATGGTAATACAGTTGGTCGGACCGCCCACTTTCGTGATCGCATGCGACTCTGCTGTCGACTCCGCGTTGTGGGCATCCAGTTCGACTGGGAACACGACGGCGTCGACGTCGTCGGAGGCAAAGCCGGCGACTTCAGTCCACAGTTCCTGTTCAATGCAAGAGTCGTCGTCATCGGCCACGCCACGGACATAGACGATGTCGCCCACGCGAACATCGCGATCGTTGAGCAGACCGGATCGTGGGTACTGGGTCCCGTTGGCCTTGAACGCGATGGTGTTGTGTCGAATCCAGTTTTTCCGGCCGGACACTGGTGTCACGACGCCGCGACCATTGGACGCGTCGCCGATCAAATCTTCAAAGTACAGGAGCAGCGCATTGTCGATGAACAGCTTGACGCTGTCACGATCGATCAACGAACCGGCCTGGCGTTCAGGCCATTCGTAGTTGGCGTCGGCATTCCGATCATACGGACCGACGTTGATCAGTGCTTTCTCAGCAGCAACCGAAAAGCGATGCAGCATCGCATTCGGACCGGAGATATGTGCTCGCAACGGTTCGGTGATTTCGGTCGGTGCGAGGCTGAATTCCTGGAAAACCAAGACCTGCGGTTTGACGTAACTCATTCTGTCCCTCCCTGGTCCAGATAGTGTGGTTTTGAATCAAGCGGTATTTAGTAGGTGGGCAGTACTTCGGATGCTCTCCAGACAATTTGTTTTGTTCGAGGGGCATCCGGTTGGATGTACCAGAATTCGGGTACCGTATACGCCAACGTAATTGGCACTACGTAATGCTCACGAGACTCTTTCAGTGCAGCCACTTCGCCGATTGACACTGGGATGAAGCGTTGGAGTTCCAGTTGCGTCTGAATCTCCTCCTCGAACCAGAGGAAGCATTTCATTGCTTCGGTTGCTAGTGCCTGTACTTCCGCTCCTTCTCTCAACAGAGCAAAAACCACATGGGAACCTTCCCAGTAACCGCCGAAGTACCGTCGCCCGGAGCGATAGTCTTCACCTGTCTGGTCTCCGATCCCAACCCGCCGCCAATTCCAAGCACCTTCTTTGATGATCAGAGCTGGTCGCGATTCCGTGAGTTCCGGCCTCCACCTATGCAAGGATTCAATGACAATCCCTGTATTGCTGCCTTCCCTCCAAACACCATCACGTTCGATACGTTCCCGCACGGAAGCGTTGAGGATGTTCCTAGCGTCGGAGAAACGCTGAATGAGAACCTGTCGAAGTGCCCCTGTCATGACCAGCGGGGTCACGCCATAGGAACACAGTGCAGACAGTGTATTAACCCGGTATTCAGTGGCCGAACCCGTTGGATAAAGGTCCGCGATTTCGTCCGGGTTGAGAGGTCCCTGTGGACATTCTTGCGAAGTTGTCACAGACGCCTCCCTGCTGCGTCGGCTGGCTCACATGCAACGCTGCTTCGACCATTCGTTGGTCTGGTCTGAATTCCGCCATGGAGACGGTATCAATCATTCCCGTGGCAGCCAATTTGTGCGCTGGTAGTGATTGGTGGTCGGTCTCCATGTCAAAATCCTTCGTCACAGGATAAATGCTTGGCCCGGAGAGATCAACCCCGTTGCGTTGGCGGGTCAGAAACCGCCAAAACTGTCCGCAATACTCACGGACGACGAAAGGCTAGATAATGACGGTGGAGGGCCAGGATCAGGCGGCTGTACGGTCAATAAAACAGCATCCGGCCCATATTCTCCGAGCTTCTCGAAGACCAGCATGTAATCGCCTGGATTCAGCATCATTGCCCAAGCCCAGGTTCCGTTGGTCGTGGTTTGGCTGGTTGCAACAGCGGCGGACGGGACACGCAGGCCCAGATCCCAGTCTGATTTCTTGAATGCCAGGATCGTGGCGCCAGCAATCCCGCAGCAATCACCGGTCTGGTAGACGTAGTTCGACTCGCCGCCGTAGTCATGATCGACCCGTACGCAGCCATCGCCGACCGTGGGTTGGAAATGATTGGTGTCGGTCAAATCGTACGACAGACTGTTGACCGGGATCTTGTAGATCACGTTGTCGTACGGTATCAGGCTCATCCGGACGGAGTAGATCAACGGTACGCCGCGTAGCGAAGCTGTGACACGGATATCACCGATCAGCCAGCGTTGGTCGTTCGTGGCGTCCACCCAGACATCTTCCTTGGCTACATCAGGGAAGCCCAAGATGCGAACCGTGAACTCCGCTGGTCTCGTGCTGTACTCGGCGATGTTGTCACCGCCGCGACGCTCTGTGACATCTTGCTCCTCAAAGTCGGCCATGATGTTCACCGGCGGATGGTAACCCACCTTGAAAGCAGTCCCCCAAGAGCCAGGGTAGGAGCTGTCGATGATCTCGCCCGTCAGCGTGTCGGTATTGGCCGTGCTGCGGACACCGTACCGCATCTTTCGGATCAGGTACCCTTCTTTACTGACAAGCTGCAATCGCAGTCGCTCCTTGCGGACGATTTCCTTGGCCGTGTTCCAGTCTTTAGTGTTGAGCGTTCCCCACAGACCCTGCGGATTCGACACATAGCGGCCGCGCCCAGTCGTTACCACCACACGATAATGGGTTAGCAACCGTTTGCCGGAGAGTTCGCGACCAGAATCGTCGTCGAGGTAGTAAGCATTCGTGGCCGGTTCACCGATGTCGACCCAGTCCAGTGCGTTGCCGTTTCCGGTATAACCGGCCTGCAACTGGAACTGTTGTGGCTGCGGGTCATTGAACGATGGGTCCATCGACCACCAGACTCGTGTCGTACCATGGAACATGTGGTCGACCAGGAGTCGCTGGAACGGCCAGCCTTCGCTTTGTGGCATGGTTTAGTACCTGCTGTATTGTGACCCGACGAAACCGAACGCATTGGACAGATTGATCTCTGCTTTCTTGCGTCGCACGAATTCCTTGTATTCGTCCAGCCGGCGTTTGGCTGCCTGTTCGTATGACGGTTCCTTGTTCTGATCGTTGACCTGCACGCCGCCCGCTGAATAGGCCAGATTATTCCGGCGCTGCTGTTCGGCCATGGTCAAGAACAGGTACCCGGCAATTGCCATCAACCAGTGGTATCGGTAAGGGAACGACGCCGTCGTATGCATCCCGATCGGTGGAGGGATCTCATTCCAGTATTGAACAGGCAGGTACATGGCCAGCGCGATCTCTTCATCGCTGAAGGCTACGTTATCGAGCAGGTAGCTTTCACTGGCGTCCGTGTCTCGCAGATGTAGACGTATTTCCGCGATCGACGGCGGGCCAACCGGCGACACGCAGCTCATCCGGTTGTTCCAGAGATTGCGGCCGATGATCACGTACATTTTATTGGAGAAGACGACCGTGGTGTCACCTGTCGGATTGTCGGACAGGTCCATGTCGCATTCGACCAGTGCAAATTCGCCAAAGTACACACCAGGTTGTTCGGTGTTTTCAGGCAACAGGTCGACAGCCACTTTGCTGGTTTCACCGTCCACCAGTCGGGCGGGATACTGGCAACCACCACCGGACAAATATTCGGCCAGGCGGAACACGAGCTTGTACGGACAGGCACATTCGGATGACTCAGAACTGAGTTCGCTGAAACTCTCTGAGCTGTCATCTGCCAGGCATAAACAAGCCCGTAGATCCACTGGCGCGCCGTTGCGATCTCGCATCACGTACTCGATCGTGGCCTTTTGCTGGCCAGGGATCTCGACCGCAAATGTCCGCGTCAGGATCGGCGTACCTGTAGCAGACTCAGTCGGGACACGCGGTATCAAAATGTGCTGGTTGCGGCAAGATACCGGCAACGGGTCTCGCGGGCGTGAACCTGGAAGCACAGGGGCATCAGTGCATCCGCCAGTCTGCGCTGCTGTAGGGGTAGCTGTCACTGCCATGTGATCGCTCCTGTAGCCGGTTGGTTTACGATACGGGCAGTCTAGCAATCGAAAACAAAAACGGCGACCCGAAGTAACTCAGGTCGCCGCTTTCAACTAATCCGTTCCCCAACGGATACGTCGCGATCAAACAGCGTCAAAGTTGTCATCGTCGCTGGAGTTGTACGTCGGATCAACGACACCCAACACACCATTGACGATTGAAAGTGATTTCGGAACATCGTCATCCGGATCATACAGCAATGGAGCTGGCAAACTGTTGATCTGGAAGCGACCAGCCTTGATAGCTCGCTCCATCGAATCGAACTTGCGGACCTTACCGCCGCGTGCGGATTCAGCACCCAGTGTCGCGACGAGGTCGCCACGAACGGCAACCACCTCACCAGCAGCGAGCGTCATTCCGCGGGCACCAAGAAACCCGTAGGTGCGTTCGACATCGGTCGGGTTTTGCACGACCGTGAACAGCTCCTGGGCTGATGGGTTAGTTACCGGCATGTGATTTATCTCCTCGACAAGAAGTCGTCAGCGGGTCATTTGAGTAACGGCAGGTTACGACTGCGAAGCAGCCATCGTGGCTGCGGTTTGCAAACTGAGGATCGCATGGGCGATCTCAGGGTCAAATGCGGCTTGGACCGCCGCTTGTTTCACTTGATTCTGCATGCCAGGGTTGGCGATGTGCGTCATCCCCATGCGTTGCAGTTGACTGTTCAGATGAGCTTGCGCTCCAGCCAGCGGGCTTTGCTGGTTGGCGGCGGCTTGCTTCTCGGTCGCGTCCGAAGCTGCCCGGATTTGTGCTGCCATCTCCAGCATCGTCGCGGCTTCGTCAGGCGTCGCTGGTGCAATCCCGTAATCCCGTGCCAACTTGGTGAAGAAGACAGGGGCGTGGATTCGGTTTTGGACCACACTGTAGGCGGTATCCGAATCCATGATTGATGGGGCATTGCCGCTTTGTTGAGTGTTCACAGTGTGCTCCGTTTCAGGTATTCAAAATGCCAGTCGTCAAGAATTGACGACTGGCAGTGATTCTATCAATTCATTCGCTCGATCGTCAGCAACGATTAAGCAAAATCGGCACGGGCAAGACCACCGGCATGTCCGATACTTCCGCCCATCGTTTGATAGGCGAAAAATTCGAGCATGTAAGCTTCGCGACGAATGTACATGGTCGTGTCTTCCAGCAGGTAAGACTTGCCCATGAATTTCGGGTCCGCGAACATAAACATGGTGTCGTCCGGCACCAGGTCGCGCTTGATCGTGATGATCCATTGCATGTTCATGAAGCTGGTTTCCGCCCAGCCGTTCTTGATGACGTCCTGGGAGAAATCACCCCCCATTTCGTCACGGCCGAACTTCTCCACTTCCTTGATCGTCACGTTGTTGATCAGCGCGGTATGGGCTTCCAGGTGACTGGGGCCTCGCGGCATGATCTTGCGGGCTTCTTGCAGCGTTTCACGTGTGATCCCGCCGTCGATCGTTTTCCACTGGACAACGTTGCCGTTGTAAGGCACGGGAACATCGGCCCCGATCATCACTGCGTTGACCGCCGTGATGAATTTTGAATCCTCTTCCGCTAGCATATCTTTGATGGAATTGTCCGACAGCACCTGTCGGATATCCATCACCCAGGTTCGCAGTTCGTCGACGTCTTTCACGAATCGTGGGGTCACGATTCTGTCGAACATGACGCGGTAGCGAGGACCTCGGATGTAGACGTTGACGGGCAACGTCGCGAACGGAATCGAGATGGCCGCTGGCGAATCCGGTTCCTTATCGACAACCTTGACCGGCTTGTCGGTGTCGACTTGGCGGTCCAGTTCGTCGTTACTGATGGTGACGGGCGGCAGAATACGGCGATAGAAACCGTCTTCACGCATCTTCGTGCGGGTGAAGTCGTTGACGGCGTCAATCGCTTGCTTTTCCATGCCGGGGGTGGACAGTTGCTCGAACAGCGTCTCGTTGAGCAACTGGGTTTCTGACTGCGTTGCCATATTGTTAACCTCCCTGTACGCAGTTGACCGCTGCGGGCGGATAGTTTTGAAAGGCGGCTCATCGTTGAGCCGCCATGGATGGTGACAGAAGAAACTTACGCGAACACTGCAGGCAGATAGATGGGCCAGAAGGCCAGCACATCCACGTTGTGTTCATTCTTGAACGCACCGCGCGACACGACGCCGCAAGCTGGGTCCACATACTGGCGAACAAGCCCAGCGCTTCCACCAGCCCCGTTGCGATCGTTGGACAACACACCGGATTGACTTTGCGAATTGTTCGTGGCTTTCGCGGTCAACAAGTGATTGTTCGCATAGGGAGTCGCCGGGCTCTTATCGAACTCAGTCGATTCCAGTTCATAACCGCCGGTTGCGACCAAGCCGGACATGTTTCCGGCGGGTGCGATCGCCTGATGCATGAAGTTTCCGGCACCAGTCACACCAGGGTTACTGACGTCGAAGTCAGTATCCGCTTGCAACAGGAAAATGGGCATCTGCCGATTGGCGATGCCCATCTCGAACTCGCCAGACGCATTCACGTGCACGACGCGACCACCAAAAGCTTGAATGGTCACGGCTGCCGCCAGCTTGGCAGTGAAATCGAGAGCGCTCGGCTCGAACCAACCCTTTGGGTGGCTGAGAGCGTGTTCAAACATTAAAGACGGTGCGGCTCCAGGCATTGAAAAACCTCCCTATTTTAGATGACTGCCTATCATTTGGCAGGTTGTGAAACACAACGAACGGACAACCGAGCGTTAGACTTGCGGGGTACGGATACCCAGCCCGTGGAGCAGTTTGAGGTCTGATTGCTTGACCATCGTCGTACGGGCACCGACGTTGGGATTTGTCAGACTGGACGCAGGATCTCGCGTCGCAGCCCCAGCGGTCTTCGTCTGACCGGCGGGCACACGCTGACCAAGTTGACCGATTTCGTCGATGTTGCGATGGCCGGCTGTTTTGATGAGCAGGCCAAGCACCTGGACAGGATCACGTAGCAGTTCAGCCAACTTTTCCCGCTGGTCGGGATTGATCCGCTGAAACTGTACCATGGTATCCACGACGGTCGGAATCAGCGCATCAACCTGCGACTTGGTCGCTGCGGCCGTCTTCTCGAAGGCTGCCGCCTTTTGTAGCGCGGCATCGGTCACTTCGATGTGCTGGATGATTTTTTCAGGGAGTGACAAACCCTGCGGCACCTGTAAGGCCACAGCGGCAGATGCTGTTTTTGTCATATCGGCTCCTCCGTGACGGTTGTCAACGGTTATTGATGAACAGGAATGCGGTTATGGAAGCATGCGAGAGAACAGGCTTACGACAAGTTGAGCAGCTCGCGAACGTGCGATTTCATTTGTTCGCGAAGCACCCGGTCGCGTGAGCCATCGGCGGCTTGTTTGAAGCGGTACTGGCCTGATCGTTTGAATGACAGGATGGCACTGGCCAGTTTCATGCCTTCAGTCATACCACCGCCAGGTGGCATCGGTGGAGCCCCGCCTGGTGCCGGGGGGCCACCCGCACCAGGGGGACCACCTGCGGGCGGCATTCCTCCGCCCATTCCTCCCAAGGGGTCAGCAGGAGGCATTCCGTCACCCATTCCTCCGCCCATTCCGCCACCAGCTCCGCCCGGAGCGCCACCGCCAGCTTGAGCCAAGGCCTCAATGGGGATACCCAGTTCGTCCAAGGCCGCAGCAAGTTGCATCAGTGCATCTTGTTCAGATGCTCCACCCATTGGATCACCACCTGGGGCACCTCCACCTGGGGCACCTCCACCTGGGGCGGCACCAAGGATACCGCCAGGATCGCTGCCGCCACCCAGCTTGTCACCGAGGCTTTCACCGCCTCCACCTCCGCCACTGTGGCTTCCGCCAACTTCGCCAGAGGTTTCACCGCCAGCACCTTCAGCACCGTTGGCACCGGACGAGTCGTCACCCTTGCTGGAATGCTCTTCGCCATCGGTGGGAGAAGCGCCTTCAGACGCACGTTTTTGCATGTACGTGCTGTAAAAGGCTCCGAACAGATCGGCGTCATGATTGGCATCGTTAATAGCCGACTCAATCAACTCCGCCACGACTTCCTGAGCAGCCTTCTTCTCGATACCAAGGTACGTTGCGAGTTCGTACCCAGCTGCCAGGTCAGGATTCATGGCGGCAGGCGAGTTGGCTGGTGTGTTACCAGTCCGTACCGCATTGGCCGCTTTTTCAATCATTTCCGAAAGCGGAGAGGAAGCCACTTTCTGTTGACCCATGGTCGGTTGACCTTGTGGCGGCTGACCAGCCATTTGCGTTTTCGGCTTGGCCGGAGGATTGACACCAGCAGGCGCGGCCTGCAGCCCGCCCGCTTCTGCCAGGGCCTGCTTGGTCAACTTGCTCCCGTGACCCATGGCCAGCCCGGCCAGGATATCGTTCGCGAGTGTCGTGCTGAGATCCACACATTGACTGAGCGTCGCATGGGCATACTTGTGGCCGTCCAATGCGTTGTTGTCAGTGCGGGCGGGATGACTTGAACCAGGGTCATCCTTTCCGGCTTTGTAGTCGTCTTCGACGGATGCGTCTTCACCGGTCGCTGACTGCTGCGTCCCGATGTTCAACTGCACGTCGTCTTGTTGACCTGGTCGAGCGTCCGGTGCCTTGTTGACACCCGTCGCACCCTGGTCTTCGTTGACATCGGATTCATTCTCCGAACTTCTCGATCCTTCCGACGCGGTTTGCCCACGATTGTCGACGTGCGCGGTTGGATGAGTGGAGGCTCCGGCATATCCGCCAGGATCAGAAGGAACTGGATTGTCCGCTTTTTTCGTTCGGACAGCTGCCGTTTTTTCCGTCGCGATTTCTTCAGTCAACGCGTGCAGCGCGCTGAACAGAGAATTCCGTTGTGTCGTAGCCATGAATATGTCAACTCCTTTGACGTTACAGCTTGTCCCTGGCTGGATGTCTTAACCTGCGTGATTTTGCAGTAGCGCCAGGTTTGCTGTCAACGGTAAACTAGGATCATTGTCAACAAATGCACCCAAGAAGGACAACTGGTAGAGAGCATACTCTTCTGCCAGTTTACCGGCTGAGTCATTTGCTGAGGCTGTCTTTTCGTGACCCATCGAACGACGAAGGGTACCAGCCTCGTGGTGCAGTGCTGCCCGTTTCACACGCTGTTGCACATGATAGTTATCGAGCGACAAATCGGTAGCCAATTGTTGTGCCCATAACGCAAAACGCGGATTTGTTGCCTCCGCAGGAGCATACTGACTCTGCTTGATTCGTTCGGGCAGCGCAGGATCACGTAGCATCCTGGTGTAAATACCGGGCAGTTCTCTCGCAACGATCACAGCAACTTCTGCGGCTTTCTCAAACGAGTTGTCCGTGACACTCTCGACAAAACGAGCGAGCGGCAGACAGATTCGTTGATCTGCTAGGGCTCGTAGAACCATAGCAAACTTCTCACGGAATTGCGGCGGTAATGACAGTGGCTGATCAACACCTTGAACAACAGGACTGAATGCCGCGAGACAACCTACTGATACCGGTAATTTACCTGACGCGATTTCGTCTTCAGTGTCAGCCAGCGTGTAGGCCAGCTTAATCAACCGTTGAATATGCCGTGGTTGAGCCCCGTCGATCACAAGTTCGTACGGCAGGCTGATTCCAAATTGTCGAGCAAGCTCAGCGCTCTTGATGATGCGACCTGATCCTGATGCCGCTTTCTCCATGGCGCCCGTTACATAGGCGATACGATCGGCTGGTCGGAACACGTGTGAGATGTCGAAAAACGTTGGATGAGGATTATCAGCGTGCAGTTGATGAATTCCGCCGTCGATCTCGACCAGTGCCCCAATGTTGTCACGGAGCCCGCCGGCTTTACAAAGCCCGCCCTGTTGCACACCGGTGCAGTAATCATCCACAGTTGGAGACTGGTGACCGCAGTACGAACAGACATCGTATGCAACCTTGCAAGCCATCGAGACAGGCAGATCCTTTTTCGCTGCCAACTTTTCCATTTCACGGTCAGCAACCAGCCCGAGGTTGCGACGGGCTGCAGCATCATTGCTGTTGAGTGCGACGAGCAGTTCGATCCGCTTCATCGGGTCATGCCAGGCTGACTTGATGATTCGACCGTAAGATTTGCGTGGGTTTTTGTTGTCATGGTTGCGATAAAACATCGCATGTTTGACGAACGTCGGGTGATATTGTTGACACGCCCGCCGTCGAAACCCGTCACCGTTTCTATTAGCGCCGTAGTCCTCTGTCGCGCCGATCGCCAATAGGTGGATCAACAGCTCGTCAGATGCCACTTTATCTCGCAGGTGTTGCATGTCCTGCAAAATATCAGCGGATGCTCGCTTCGTGAACGCCGTGCGGTCGCTACCAATCAAACCACGACTGGACAGGTTCACGATTTGTGCGACCGGCTGGTCGAACGTATTCGGATCAGCCGTGATGATCTTCAGCTGCGTCATTATCGGCCTCCTGCCTCACGGTGTCGCTGGTGTGCTTGACATACCTAGCAGCCTGGCGATACCCGGTGTCGATAATAGACCCAAAGCAGCCCCACGTGCTGTACCCTTCATGCCTACTGATCGAGGGAATCGCTGCTGCAACTCTGAACGCAGTTGTTGAGACATTGGTTTGCGAATTGGCGATGCCGCTGTTGGCGTCGTGGTCGGCAGGTTTGCGGCTGGCGCACCTGGCATAGCCGGGATCGCCGGTGTTCCGCCAGTACGTCGCGGAATTGGCGGCGTCGCAGGTGCCGGACCAGGTGTTACTACGGAGTTACCACGCACTTTTGCACCTGGTTGTTTCATTGTATTTTGCAGGTTGTGTGCTTCAGCCACTGACGGATTCGACAGCGTTTTGATTTCACCCGCGTTCAAACCACGCAATTGCGTCATACGTGATTGAAACTGGCCAGCCCGTGCCCGTGCGTAGAGGTTACCGAGAGCGCCGCCGCCGGCTGCGGATGCCGCGGCTGTTCCGGGTTGTTGCCTGTATTCATTAACCAATGACATGGCTTTTTGCCCAGGGGTGTCCGTACGCAGACCTTCAATGACTGACGGATCAACCCCGTGCGCGGTGCCCTGGCTGAGTGCATTGGCGGTAGGGTTTCCGGTACGGTCGACAAGTGCCGTGCCTGTTGATTTCCCGTTACGGACAGCGTCCAACTCTGCCTTGAGTTGCTCCATGAATTTCTGAACAGGCGATGGCTCCCGTATCTGGCTAGCCAGACTACCACCGTAACCAACAGCCCCGCCAACACCGGCACCAAGCAGCGAACCAAGCAAAGCGTTGCGCAACCATTTCTTGCGTCGGCTTTCCGACATCACAGAACCAATCAAGCCGGCACCGAGACCAAGCCCGCCGCCGACCATGGCCCCCGTCATACCAGGGCTCATCCCCTGCTTTTCCAACATAGAACGCGAACAGCCGAATTGGGCTTGGATGGCCAACAATTCGGCAGCTTGTTCGGTCGTGATCGTGGCAGGATCAAATGACAGATGCATCAGCGCTCCCTGCTACCGGTTGATACTGCCGCCGGAGTTTATCTTCAAACCCGAGAAGTTGGTCTTGTTCAAACGTATCCAACTGACCCTGCTGCAATTTCTTCCTCAGGAGATTTTGCATCAACATCCGTTGGTCGGCTACGGACGGTGAAATCTGCGTGATGTCATTGAATGCGTTGGTGACTTCGTGCGGATCGTAACCAGAAATCACCGGATCATTCAACAGCAGGTCTTGCAACATGGCCTGAGTATTGATTTCTCGCAGACGCGACTCATGGGCCGGGTCGTTGAGGGCGCTCACTGTTTTGTTGAGCCTGGAATCGTCGTCGGGTCCTTTCAGTTTGTTGGCCAGCGGCGTCATGGTCCGGCTGACCAGTGAATACGACCCCAACATTTTCAATGGATCGTTCAACCCGAAACTGCCTGTCTTTTCGGTGCTAGTCAAGGACGGACCAAGCACCGAAGGACTTACGAGCGGGTCGACAAAAGGGAGGATGGACTGGCCAGCCTCCTTTTCAAACTGTGCAAGCGAATCGGTGTGGTCCGCTTTGCTTGTCAGATATTCACTGATTTTGGTCATCACGGTAGCAATCAGATCAAACGGTGCTGCCGTGCAGTCGAGATCGTCAACGCTGGTATAGGCTTGCGGCGACTGGTGACCAAGTAGTGACCGACCTGTGCGATGGTTGGCAAGCTTGGTCAGTGCTGGGGTGACTTTCACCAGTTGATCCATCAACTGCTCACCCTTCTGGCCGTGCAGTAGAATGACTGCCTCTTTCACGACCGGCATCGGCTTCGCATCTGGTCGACGGAAGTAGTCCGTGAGATTCATGAACGCTTCGCTCAATTGATCAAACGCCGAGGCCATCTTGCGTCGGGCCTCTTCCGCCGTTTTCCTGAGACGGTCGATGTTCGCCATGGCCTTTTTCAGCCGATGATTAGGATCGGTTGGAAGCGGCGGTGGCGCCGTAATAACCTGTCCGTTGATCGTCCGCCAATCAATACCGGCATTGGCTCGTTTCTCGCATCGTGCCTTGCGATCCAGCATCGAACGAGGACTGTAAGAGTACTCCGCGGAGATCACGTTGGCTTGTTGCGTTGCCGCAGCCGTCTTGACCGTCGTCGGGTACATCGTTTCCAAGATGGTTGCCGTATCCGCTAAATCAAACTCAGCGGCTTTCTCGAACAGGTCGTTACCATCCTGGCGTTGCCGTGTAGTGCGGCCTGTGTTGTAGGCGTGCACGACCAGGCCGATCTCACCAGGACGCAATTGTCCCTCACTCGCAGCTTTGACGATGGCGGCATTCGGGGACAAGCCAGCACCGACAAGCTCGGCTGTCTTTTCGATAACCGCCATCAGTTTTCGTTCTGTGGCTGGTGTAATCTTCTTCATGATTTCGGAGCCTCCAGCTGCGTGGACTCAGTAACCGGGAACGCGAGGGTCTGCAGAATCTTATGGTGTGCGATCGGTTGCCGTACAGAAAGCCGCATCGTTTCCTCGTAGGTCAACTCAATGGCTGTCTTCTCGAATGCGTCAATCGGGCTGAGGTTGGTGACACGCGAAGGTCGACCACCCACGTTAAATGGCAGCGTGGTCATCATTGCGGCGATGTGATCCATGACCTGTTCTTGAGCCTTACCGGCACTGTCTGTGCTACGTTCGATTTCCACGAACTTGGTGAAGGCCTCCATTAGTGCCAGTTGTGTCTGCGGTGAGACTTGCACTGTCTTTGCGGCCAAGGCCGCTTTCATTTTCAGCGTGCTGATCGCGTCATCCATGACGGCTGCGCCAAGGGCTGTGGGTGTCCCGCACCACATCGGGTTGGCGAACTTCCCTTCCAACGCGTCGACGATGTGCGGCCCTAGGAAGTAGCCATACAGCTTCCAGAGGATGTCGTGTTCGCGTTCTGAAATTCCGCGATGGACAGACGGTCCCAACACGCACTCCAGGATATAACTTCGATGGTCCAGCTTTTCACGCACGTTGAAGAACAATGACTCATAGGCATTGATCACGGACGGCGGCATATTGCAGCGATAACCAATCCCGTGATCATCGGTACGGGCCAGGATCTGTGCTTCAATGACGCTTTTCCTGTTGACTTGTGATTCACGTGCCCAGCGTGCCCAGAAGATGTCTGGACGACGCTCTGCCAGCAAACTCCGTTGCATGTCACTACCAGAAGCAGCAGCATGCTCTCTGAGAAACACCACAGCCTTGTTGATCCACTTGAACCCAACCGGCCCATCTCGGCGACGTGAAGCCGGTGGTGTACCAGGTATTCCGTCACGGATCGCAATGGCGCGCTGCCAGCGCCAATCCGGGGTCCGAAACGGATTACTGGCCATATGCTGCAATGTCACGTCGACTCTCCCTAGACTACACGCACAACTCAGTTGTGCGGCCTACAGTCGCGGTGTTTCGATCACCATCGACAATACGAATGACAAAAAACCGGACCCGTCAGGTGACAATCGCATCCAGAGGCGTTGGATGGCATTTGTCGGCGACCCATCGCTGTTCACGTAAGGTACGTTGAGATTACCCTGCAGTGTGGCGCCGCTAACCAGCGTCCCGTTCAGTAACTGACTGGCGACCGGTACGAAATCTTCAGTCCCGGCACTGGAACTGAATTCGTCACCATTGTCTTCTGCGACGGCCCGTCTGGCGGCATTCTCGGAGCTGTAGATTTCAAAGGCACCAGCTCCGCCGCCGGGGGCGGACAAGCTCAACGAGCGGATCGTACCACGATGTGGGACGTTCAGCTGCACGAGCGAGCTTTTGCCTGCTTCCACGTCGAATTGACGTGGCCCATAGTTCCACGGAATACCCATCGATTAACTCCCTTAATTGTCGCCACCCAGGTCGATGTCACGGATCGATTCTTCGGGATACGGTTCGATTGTTTTCCGTTTCAAGAACAAGACCACATCGCCGTTGACCTCAAAAGCATTCCGCAGCGTATCTTCCAGTTCAGGCATGTCTTGCTTGCCGTAACGTTCGGCAAACTTGTCCTGGTGCCAGTAGAACATGAAGATGATGCGGCCGAGACGGTCGACGCCTTTAACCAGGTCCGGCAAGTAACGGTCGATCATCGTATCGTCACGGACAGCCTTCAACATCGAACCGATCATGGAGGTATCGAACACCTCTTTTTGACCGGTCTGTGCTGCTCGCGAGACGCTGTTCGCATCCATCGGTTCCGGCATGTTGGCAGGATTGACGTTGTAAACGTTCGGGTCGGTATTGTTCGCCGACATCTGCGGGATCGGGTACTCCTGTTCGTACAGACTCTGGGTATTACCCTGGAAACCCATCGGGTTGTAACCGTTCTGTCCGCCATCATCATCGAACGCAGGAGCGTTCGGGCCGCTTTCCGTCAAGAACGGGCTTGCATACTTCACACGACAAACAAACGGCGTGGACAACCGCTTGTATCGCAAGTTGGCCTCTTTCAGGATGTGGCGGCTGATCTCTTCACGCAGACCGTGCCCACGCACCAAGTGAATGATCGCATCGTTCTGTGACAATTGATGTCGGGTATTGACGGTGTAATCTCGACCGTCAAACCCGACCCGTAGCTCACCTGTTTTCTTCATGATTTGCATGGTCGCGTCGAGCAGGCGACCGGGCATAATTGGTGGCGTCTCTGACTGTTCTCCGCAAGAGGGGCTGATGTTCACGCAACAAGGACCATCGTCTTTGTTCTTTTTCTCTTCTTCGTCAGCCTCTGATGGTTGGAGTTTGACGATCTTGTAACCCTTGGGGATGTACAGATCACCGTGGTTGGACCGCAGATCCGTGCCGTCCTTTGCATCCAAATGCAGCCGCTGCCCGTCGTAGTAGCGATCGTATCTGTCAACGTTTTCTTGGTAAGCACTGTAGTGCTGCAGCGGTGAAAGTTTTGGTCGACCGGTAGACATCGAAAAATCGACATTGAAACTGGTCGTACCATCACTACTGCCAATCTCCTTTTCGACACGGAATGGACAGGTGGCGTTCCGCCGTGGACCAATCGCGAGATAACGATCGTAGTTCTTGCCGTCTTTGACTGAGAGCGTCGAGACGTCCGACAGACTGTCAAACCAATCCATCCAGGCATCTTCGCCGCCAGGGATCTTCTTTTCGTCCAAACTGGCAACCCAGATGTCGCGACGCTCGAAGTTACCCCAGTTACGTGTGCTTTCATCCAGTCGTACGACAGTGACGACATTCTCTCGACCGTCTGGGCCGTGCGGATCGACGATCACCAGGCACTTTTCAAAGTCGCCGGGTTTCACGAGGACCTGATAGATGCCTGTCTCAGATGGGTTCGTCAGCCGTTCTTCA
>ERZ869929.137-NODE-137-length-42318-cov-8.251023_pt1 | contig 42318 bp, 69 predicted proteins | sample MGYA00579312_ERZ869929 | MGnify/ENA primary metagenome ERZ869929 (study PRJEB32216, sample SAMN09231818) | wastewater metagenome | place: USA: Maryland | collected 2016-08-09 | study: EMG produced TPA metagenomics assembly of the PRJNA472060 data set (Reclaimed... | reverse complement strand
CCCGGCACCCAGGCTCATGAAGCCCAGGTGATCGCTGGATGTCCGCAACGGTGCCCACGCACCAGGCCGTCCTGGCCGGTGCGTGGGCGAGGGGTGCTATTCGCCGAGGGTCTCCCCGTCGACGTCGCTGGCGGCAGCGGCCTTGCGCCTGCCGGCGGGCTTCTTCGCGGCGGGGTCATCGACGAGCTCCGCGCCGAGCGAGACGAGCTGCTCGTGCTCCGGGGTGTTCTCGTCGACCTCCAGGAGGAGACCGTCGCTGCGGCGGAGCCACATGCGGCTAGGCGCCCTTCGGCAGCCGCACCGCGGAGATCACGCCGGCCATCGAGGCGGCGAAGTCGACCTGGATCGACCCGTCGTCCTGCAGGAACCGCGCGGACTCCACGACGACGAGGACATCGCCGGTCGTCGCCGGCACGGTGATCGCGAGATCGCCGAGGCCCTTGCGGACCGCGGGCGGGTTGTCCCCGGCCTTGATCGTCGCGACCCGCTGGGTGCCGTTCGTGTTGGTGATGCGGATCAGCAGACGCGAGGTGTCCTTCGCGCCGTTGATCACCGCACCGTTCGTGGTGTTGATCGCGGTGCCGGCCGGGTTCGTCGCAGCGGTACCCGACGTCAGCTCCGTGATCGTGACGGCGTCACGAGCCATGCTCGATCACCAGTCCTTTCTAGGTGTCCGACGCGACCAGGCACGCCAGGTTGTAGGGACGCACGACCTTCGCGCCGTACACGTGCAGGCCCTTCAGGGCGTCCGCGAAGCGACGCTCGGGCCGGTAGGCCTCGGTCTCGAGGATCTGCTGAGCGCGCGACCACGCCGACCGGTGACCGGCGATGATCTTGTACTTCGCCGACGCCGTGTTCGGCACCTGGTTGGACCGGTACACGTCGAAGCCGGCGGCGCGGCCGATCAGGCCGTTCTCGCCGGCCTGCGTGCCGTTCAGGAGCTGGTCACGGTTGCCGTTCGTGCCGTAGCTCGTGAAGCGCGGGTCCTTCTGCAGGTACCCCTCGTACCACGGCGGGATGACCACGAAGCGGCCGTCCTCCGGCGTGTCGGTGTTGTTCAGCAGCGTGCCGAGGTCGACGAGCTTGTTGTACGCCCGGTCGCTGTTGGAGTCGAAGTCCGCGATCGGGGTCGTGTCGTCGCCCGTGAACTGCGTCGAGGCGATCTCGGTGTAGAGGCCGGCGACGAACGAGTCCATCACCTTCCGCAGGCCGTACGCGGCGCGGCGGGCGGCCTCGGCGCGCAGGTCGCCCTGCGCCTGGCGGCGGTCGATGTCGTCGACGGCGAAGTTGAAGTACTTCGCCTGGTCGACGGTCAGCGTGAGCTGCGCGTCGGTGAGGGCCTCGGGCGTGTCGATGTCGGTGTCGCGGGTGTACGACTTGACGGTGACGTCGCCGAGGAGGTTGATGCGGACGCTGTCGCCAGCGGCCGAGATCTCGCCCTCGTAGTCGGAGTTGATGATCGCGGGGTTGGCGTAGACGAGCAGCGTGTCGAGGGCACGCAGGATGTCGGCCGCCCACACGCTCGGGATGAAGTTCGCGATGGACACGAGCTCTCCTTAGGGGTTGGGGTTCCGGTGGTTTCCCGCGTGCCAGCGATCTAGCTGGTGAGCGCCGCGTTGACGACCTTGGGGTCGAGCGCGGCGATCTGCTGCGGGGACATGGCCCTGAGCTGTTCGGCGGTGAGGCCTGCGGGCTCGGGGGGGTTGCCGCCCGGTGCGCCACCGGAGGGTGGTGCGGGCGGCGCCGTGCCGATCAGATCGGTTCGGGTCTTCGCGATCTCCTCCAGCCCGGCCTTGACCGCGACCGGGTCGGAGATGTCGACGCCGTTCTGCCGGAGCAGGTAGAGCGCGTACTCGGGGTCCTTGAACTTCAGGTCGCGGGCGGCGCGTTCGGCGTTGCGCTGGTCGTCCTTCGCCTTGGCGTCGGCCTCGAGCTTGTCGGCGCGGGCCTTCTCCTGTTCGGCGATGTCCTTCCAGCGGCCCTGCTCCTCGGCCTCCTTGCGGTCCCTCTCGGCGAGCGCTTCGCGCGCCTGCTGGGCCTCGCGTTCGGCGGCCTCCTTCTCGCGGCGCATCCGCGCGAACGCGGAGTCGTCGTGAGCGGGGGCCGGCGGGGTGGGTGCCGGTGGTGCGGGGGTCGGCTCCGGTGTGGGGGCCGGCGGCTCGGGGTTGCCCCCGGCCGGCTCGCCGCCGTCGTACGTCAGGAACGGGGCGAGGGTGCGTCTGGTGAGCACGATGGTGCTCCTCTCTCCCGCGCGGTCGTGTTTCCCAGGTGCGACCTGGGGCCGATGCGGGCTCGGCGTTGTGGGTGCTGCGCAGCGCCCCGGGTGGGGCGAAGATGGGGTTCAGGCGCGCTCGGGTGGCGTGATCGGGCCCGACGACGGGTCCGACACGCCATCGCCATGCAGGGCGGCGACGACCTCGACGAGCACGTCGACGATCGGATCGCCGTCACGCGTCGTGCGGCGATGCCAGTCGACGAGGCCGTCCGGCGTCGCGATCGCAACCCACGGTGAGCCCTGCGCGGTCGCGACCTTCACGTCCTGGTCGACGGCGGCCGCGGCGACGAGCGTGTCGCGCATCGCGAGGACGGGGTCCTGCCGCTTGCGCAGGCCGTCGATCACGTGGCGGCGCTTCTCCCATGAGCTGCCGCGGATCGCGTCGATGTCGAGGGCGCCGAGGGTCATTCGCTGTACCCGCGTACCTCGTGTACCTCGGCGCTGTCGCCGGGTACAGCGGGTACAGCCATCGCCAACGCACGAAGCTCCTGCGCCCGCCGTCGCGCAGCCAGCAGACGCGATGCCCGCTCGTGGCCGCCGTAACGGGCCTCCAGCACAACGATCTCGCGTTCGAGGGCTTCCAGCAGATCGACGCTCACGTGACGGGGTCCTGCTCGGGATCCGGGAGCGGATCAGGGGCGGTCGGATCGGGCTCCGGGTCGTCGACGACGGGGTCGGCGCCGAGGTCCTCGCGGATGCGACGCAGCTCGTCCGCCACCTGCTCATCCGACCAGTCCATGTGCTGCTCGCGGACCGCGGTCTCGCGCGACATGATCTCGCCCGTCACCGCGACGGCCAGGTCGTTCGTGCGCTCATGCTCATCGACGGGGATCGGGTTGCCGAACTCCACGGCCGGCAGCTCCGCGAGCGGGTCGCCCTCGACCCGGCGGCCGAACCCGCCGCGGCTCGGGTCGAGCGCCGTGATCGCGAGGCTCAGGCCGGCGATCTGCGGGATCGCCGCGCCGTACTCGCGGCGCTTGCCCTTCGAGGCCTGCGCCGTCGGCATGAACCGCAGGCGGATCGCGGTGCCCGTCTCCGCCTTGCCGCCCTCGTCCTGGCCGATGACCTGGACGACCAGGCCGACGCGGCTCAGCACCGTGTGAACGAGGTTGCGCACCTGGGTCCACAGCGGCTCGGCGTCGTAGCGCTTCTCGATCGAGTGGATCGGGAGCTGCGCGCCCTCGCCGAGCGTCGCCGCCTCCCCCTCGAACTCGAGGACCTGCATGCTCGCGTCGAAGTTGCCGTCGGCGAGCTTCAGCTTGCCGGCGACCGCGATGCGGTCCAGGCCGGTCAGGCGGGCGTTCTCGATGCTGATCGTGACGGCCTCACACAGCGCGACGAGCAGGTCCGTGACGCAGTCGAAGTCCGACACCCCGAGCGCGTCGTCGTCGTCGAGGTCGTTCACGATCCGGCCGGCCCACATCGGCAGGCCGTGGTCGAGCGCCTCGGCAAGCATCGCGGTCTCGGGCCGTGCGGTCAGCTCGACGCGCCGGCCGAGCGTCTCGGTGGTGCCGCGGTAGAGGACGTTGACGACGCGGCCCTCGGTGTGGACCTCGGCGTGCCGGAAGACGATCTCGCCGATGTCCTCCTCGGACTCAGGTCGCTCTCGACCGGCCTCGCGGACGAAGGCCGCGGCGAGCACGATGTCGCCGTCCATCAGTGGGACCAGGTCGCGGCGCGAGCAGAACCGCAGCAGCGGCGTCGGCGCGACGCCGGCGTTCGTGTGGATCTTCCACCACACCTCTCCCTCGCTCACCGACACGCGGCACGCGCGGTGGAGACGGGCCTGCAGGCCGTTGACCTCCGCGAAGAGGTCGAGCTCCTCCTGCCCGCTCTCGGCGGTCGCCCTCAGCTCGGTGTCCTCGCTGAAGAGGAAGTCGGCGAACCCGAACGCGATGCGCTTGGCGAGCGGGTCGACGTACAGCTTGCGATCGGCGTCAAAGCCGGCGATCGCCGCGATCATGTCGGCGTCGCCCCGCCGCCATGCGCGTCCCTCGATCGCCTGGTCGATCGCTGCGCGCTCTCGGGGCAGCGGCCATTCGGGCGCGGCATCCAGCTCGAGGATGAGCTGATCAGCGAAGTCCATCTAGCGCTCCTCCTCGTCGGTGTTGACGTCGTTGCCGTACATCCGGAAGCCCGGCTCGGCGGTCAGGGTCAGCAGGGCGTCGGACCCGTGGTCGTCGCCCTTCTCGGTCTTGCCGGCGTCGGGGTCCTTCCACTCGGCGAGCGCCATCTGCCGCAGCAGCTCGGGCGCGCCCGTCGGGCTGATCGCCGCGACGCGCAGTTCCTGCCCCTCGTGCGCACGGCGCAGGAGCAGCTTCGCGTAGCGGATCGCGACGACCTTGAACTTCGAGAACGGGATCTTCATCGTCTTCGGCCGGAAGCTCGGCAGCGCGTCCTTCATCTGCCGGGCGAACGATCCGATGACCTTCGCGCCCGCTGCGCCGGGGTCGTAGCGCAGCATCTGCGGCGACTCGCCCAGCTCGCGCAGCACCTTGACCAGCGCCTGCACGTCCTGCTCGATGTCGGCGTTGCTCGAGAAGACCTCGCGGATCACCCACAGCCCTCCGGACGGGAGCTCGCGGGCGAGCAGCATGTGCGTGTTGACGCCCCAGTCGATGCCGAGCAGCAGCGGTCCGCGCGGCTGCTGCGCCGCCGGGAGCGCGTCGAGCTCGGCGCCCAGGCGCATCGCCGCGGCGAGGTGCGTGCGGTCGTACACCAGGTCGGCGTCCGGCGAGAGGAACGCATCGGCCGGCTCCTCGGGGTACTCGGTCTTGAAGCGCTCCGGGTCGCCGAGCGCCTCGACGGTGCGCTGCTTCCAGGCCTGGTCGCGGTCAGGGCGCGACTGCCAAGGGAAGAAGAAGGACAGGAGGCCGCTGGCGCCCTCGACGCTGCGGGCCCACAGCCGTGCGAACTCGCCGCCGATCGGGTGCTGCTCGGGGCCGTTGCCCGTCGAGACGAGCGCCAGGCGCCCGCCGCCCTCGATCGTCGGCCAGATCGCGCGCCAGATCTCCGCAGCGCGCCGCTGGAAGCCGAACTCGTCGAGGATCACCAGGCCGGCGGTCTCCGACCGGGCCGCGGCCGGCGTGCCGACGAGCGCGCGGATCGTCGAGGCGCCGACGTCGAGCGTCGTGACGGCGTCGCGCTCCTTGGCCGGCCGGCGCAGGCTGGCGAGCAGGTGCCCGCTCTTGGGGCTCGTCGCGATCCGATCGCGCATGCGGCGGATGCGGTCGAGCAGCTCGGCGGCGTCGTCCTGGTTCTTGCAGAGCACCAGGACGCGCACGCCCTGCTGGAAGATCGCAAGCCACAGCGCGAAGGCGAGCACGACCCACGAGAGGCCCAGGCGGCGCGCCTTCAGCACGATGACCGGATCACCGGCGTGCAGCGCTCGGACGACGTCGCGCTGGAAGTCCCAGAGCTGGAAGGGGATGACGCTGCCGTCGGGCTCCTCGATCGTGCAGTGCTGCTCGATGAACTCCTCGGGCCCGGGCGCGTCGATCGTCGTCGGGTCGTCGGGCGGATCGAGCAGGTCGGCCGCGATGAGGAACGGGTCAGGCCGCGCTTGAGACCAGGGTGAGGTGGCGGCGGATGACATCGGGCACCTCCGGTCGGTCGGCGACGCCGAGGTCGTCGAGGATGCCGCGGATCACCTGGGCGAAGAGGGCACCCTGCTCCTCGGCGATCTTCACGCGCCGCTCCTCGATGCCGACGTCGACGCAGGTCTTCGCGACGCGGGCGAGCTGCGTGCGCTCCTCCTGGTAGAGGCGGATCCACACGCTCGGCTCCCGCCGCGGGTGCAGCGCCTCGCCGACGGGGCTGTGCAGCTTGTCGTGCTCGAGCGCGGCGACCTGCTCGCCGAGCCACGCGACGTGACCGGCGGTGCGGTAGAGCTCCTCGAGCAGCGCGGTGTGCGGGTCGACCTCGCGCGCCAGGCCGTACGTGACGACGGCGAGCTCGGCCTGCTCGCGCTGCGCAGCCTTGCGCCCGTTGGGCGCCGAACCGCCGTGCATCTTGCAGCGGCCGAAGCCCGGATGGTCGGTGCCCCAGCCGGCGGCCTGGCCGCACTCGCCGCCCTGCCGGTTCTTCGCTCCGCACTTGCGCGCCATCAGGCGGCCTTCGGCTGCCAGGGCTGACGCGCCGGCGGGCGGATGGAGCGGACCACGCGCCGCTCGCGCTCGGCGGCGCACAGCTCGCAGGTGCAGGTCATCGTGCCGTCGCAGGGCGCGAGCCCGTTGACCGGCGTGGTGAGGATGGCCGCCACGTCGTCCTCCTTGGGCACGTCCGAGGCGCTGCGGGCATAGGGGGGACTTGCAGCGCTTACGCAGGCGCGATATGCGGCGCCAGACGTCTCGGGCTGTTCTGGATAGTGGCGCATCGCTCGGACTGTCATGCCGCCAGCCGCCGCGCCTGGGCCTTCATCGCCTGCAGCCGGCCGCGGTCCTGCGGCGCGACGCGCTCGAGCTCGGCGATCGCCGCGTTCAGCCGTTCGAGCGCCTCGCGGCGCTCGCGCTCCTCCGCGCGCTCGGTCGTCGCGTGCCGGGCGACGACCCGGTCCCACTGCTCGTCGAGCACCTCGGGCTCGTCCTCGAGCGCGCCGCGCATCGCCTCGCGCAGCTTGCCCTCGTCCAGGTCGGCGTGCGTCACCACGTAGCCGCGGCTCGGACTGCGCGCCAGCAGGCGCACCTCGTCGCGCACGTCGCCGGCGGCCAGCGTGACGCGCCAGCCGCCCTCCTCGTGCTCCACGCCGACCACGGTGCAGCGGGTGCCGCGCTGGCCGGCCGCGGGCTGCGCGCTGATCAGCGAGCCGACGAGCGGGCCCGGCCGCAGCGAGCCGTCCTCGCGCCGCTCGAAGGCGAGCAGGTGCACGTGCCGGCGGCCGCCCTGCAGGTTGCGGAAGGGACCCTCGCCGACGATCACGAGACGGGGGCTCCATGGGTCGCGAGCTCGGCGCCGGCCTCCATGGGACCAGGGGCGCTGCGCGCTCTCAGCCCTCGTGTATAGGGCCCTCGATCAGCTGCTGCTCGGTCGCGTGATGTCCCAGGCTGTGAATAGCGAATAGCTCCTGCGATTCGTGGGCATGCGATTGCCCCTATACACGAGGGGTTGAAAGTGTTCATGCGGCCTGGCGCAGCGTGCGTCGTTCGCCGATCGCTGCGAGCAGCTCGGCCTCGTCGAGCTCGATGCGCTGGCCGTCGTCGAGCTCGAGCACGACGCTCTGCCCGGTGACGCTGACGAGGATCGGCTCGGCTTCGGGCGCGTCGTCGAAGGGGCGCCTGGCCCTGAGCGCCATGAGCAGCGTCGGCCCACGATCGTGCGAGCCGACATTATCGAGCGTGTGGTTCATCACTGGACTCCTGGGGTCGTTCCTGTGGGGATAGCTCGGGCAGGCCGTAGCCGAACCCGTGGAAGCTCACGCGCAGCTCGTCGAGGCTGACGCGGCTGGAGTAGGTGTCGATCGTCGTCTGGATGGACGAGTGGCCGAGCGCGGCCTGCGTCGCGCGGTCGCCGGCGCTGCGCACGGCGGCCGAGGCGAACGTGTGCCGCAGCGCGTGCGGCGTGAGGTGGAACGGCAGCCCTGCGCGTTCGCCGATCCGCGCGATCTGCTTGCCGAGCGCGGTGCCACTGAGCATCGCCCATGGGCGCTCGGCCATCTCGCCGCCGTGCGGCGGGTCCACGCGCCGGCGGCCGGGCAGCACGAACTCCTCGGGCCCGACGAGCGTGGTGATCTGCTGCACGCAGGTCTCGAGCTCGCCGGCGATCGGGATCCAGCGCTCCTTGCCGCCCTTGCCCGCCTCGCGGTCGATCCAGATCCAGCCCTCGCGGGCGAGGTGGCGGCCGCGCAGCGAGCGCAGCTCCTGGTTGCGCAGGCCGGCGAGCAGCATGAGCCGCACGGCCCAGCGGTCGCGGCGCACGGGGTCGGCGGCGGCCACCAGGCGCACGGCCTCGCCGCGCGTCAGCCGCTGCTGCTCGGGCTCCTGCGGGCGCGGCGGGCGCACCTGGTCGACGGGGTTGGCCGTGCGCAGCTCCTCGTACACCGCCCACCGGTAGAAGGTCTTCAGGATCGCGTACTTCTGCCCCCGTGTGTTCGGGTGCTCCCAGCGCGCCAGTGTGCGCTGCACGTCGCGTTTGCCGGTCTTCGACGGGTCGCGGTTGCCGACGTCCTGGGCGTGCAGCTCCAGGCACTCGCGGTAGGCGCGGATCGAGTGCTCGGACCGCAGGCGGCCCTCGGCCTGCCAGTCGGCGATGAAGAGGTCTATCGCCCGGTCGAGCTGAATAGGCCCCCACCCCCCGGATTACTCACCGACGATTCAGGGGTTTCGCCTGCCCCCGCCTGGGAATTCTCGGGGTCTGAATAACTGAATAGCCGTTTTGGGAATCGCGCACATGCGAAACCCGCGTTATTCGTTATTCGCTTATTCAGAGAGGTCGTTTCCCCTTTGTTCATCGGCCCTGTAGCTGAATAGCCACCTGAATAACCGACGCTCATGACGGGGTGATCTCCGAGAGCTTGCAGCGATAGTAGCTGACGGTCGAGCGGGGTCCCTTCTTCGGGCTGTAGTTCACCGTCACGCGGTCGAAGCCCAGGTCGGCGAGCGCCTCGCGCAGCTCGGCGAGCTTGACCTGCTCGGAGTACTCGCGGCGCACGTACTTGGCGAGCTCGGTGGCGGCGAGGTAGAGCACGTCGTCCTCGCGGAACGGCGCACGCAGGGCGGCGGCGCCGTCGCGGTCGGTGCCGGCGCGGTCGGCGTAGGTGTGCACCCACTCGGCGACGGTGTCGATGAAGCGCTCGCCGGGCCGCTCCTGGACCTCGACGGCGTGCTCGACGAGGACGCTGATCCGCTCGCGCCACTCCCCGGGCTTGCAGGTGATCATCGTCCGGCGCAGCACGACGGCGAAGAGCTGGTTGAGCTGGGCCTGCGAGAAGAGGACGGCGGCGCTCGGCACGCGCACCTCGCGGCCCTGGTCGAAGTGGAACGTGTAGCGCACGGTGGCGGGGTCCTCCCCGTGCTGGATCACGCGCTGCAGCTGCGGCAGGCCGCCGGCGAGGGAGAAGTCGCGCAGGACCTGCTTGCGCAGGTCGCCGTCGGTCGTCGTGGCGGTCACGTGCCTCCCTCTATTTCGTCCAATACTGCTCGCACGGCGGCTACGTCATCAGCGAGTATCGCCCGGGCGCCCGCCCTGCGGGCCCTGTCGAGCTCGAATAGCTGGCGCCTGGATGGGCGCCCGCCGGTGCCCTTGGCCTCGATCGCCAGGGCGACGCCGCGGTAGACGGCGTGGATGTCCGGCAGGCCGCCGCGGCCGTGCGCGGAGCCGTGCGTGTTGAACCACCACGCGCCGCGGCGGGTGAGCTCGCGGCCGATCGCGGCGACGACGGCGGCCTCACGCGGCACGGCGCACCTCCTCCCGGACGGCGGTCATCCCCATGTGCTCGGCGGCGCTCGGCCGCAGCACGCACACGCGCTCGCGGGCGCGGGTCAGCGCGACGTAGCCCATGCGGATGACGCCCTCGCGCGGCTCGCCGCCGGCGTGCAGGCCGTGCCAGTACCCCTGCTTGGAGAGGTCGGGTGCGACGTAGACGCGCGAGGCCTCGCCGCCCTTGACGCTGTGGATCGTGCCGACGACCACGCGCGGCTCCTCGCGCAGCGCGGCGCCGCCGCGGCGCTCGCACACCTCGACCGGGTAGCGCGCGGCCGCGGCCTTGGAGGCGAGCAGGTTCGCCTGCCACCAGCGCACGTCCAGGCGGAACGCCGGGTGCGCGGTCGTGTCGCGCACGCCGAGCAGCTCGCAGAGCGTCTCGGGCGGGACGGCCCGGTCGGCCGAGCTCTCGCCGAAGCGGTCGGGCTGGCACTTCTGGGCGACGAAAGTCTTCGCGCCGCGCGAGAGGACGCCCGCGGCCTTCAGCGGCTCCGTCCAGGCGCGCAGGTCCTCCCAGGTCCACATCCGCGCCTGCGTCCCCCACACGTCCTCGGACGGGCGCAGGAAGGCCAGCAGGCGCCGGGCACCGCGCAGCGGGTTCCACGCGCCCTGCTCGACGCGGTGCGGGTTGTGGAACGGGATCGCGCGGCGGCGCAGCTCGCTGATCAGCGGGCCGAGCATGTAGCTGCAGCTCGCCAGGAGCATCGCGTCGGAGTCCTCGGCGAGGTCCTGCTCGACGAGGTCGCACAGCCCGCCGGGCTCGCGCAGGCTGCACTCGAGCTGGAAGGTCTCGCCGGCGGCCGCCGTCGGGTCGTACGGCGCGGCGCCGATCTGCAGCTGGCCGGCCCACGACTGCGCGAGCGCGTGGACGGCGCGCGGGACGCGGTGCGACTGCCTGAGCAGCTCGCGGCGGGTGACGGTCTGCTCGTAGAGCGTCGAGGCGTCGCTGCCGCGCCAGCCGTAGAGCGCCTGCCTGGGGTCGCCGACGATCACGGCCTTCTGACACTCGGCGGCCCAGCGCATCGCGAGCTTCATCTCCAGCGCGCTGAAGTCCTGCGCCTCGTCGAGCAGCAGGATCTCCGGGTGAGCGGGGTGCACGGGGATCTCGTCGGCGGCCTGCTCGATGAGGTCGGTGAAGTCGGACGTGTCCGTCTGGCGCTTGAAGTCGGTCCAGAGCTCGTCGTAGGTGCGCTCCTCGTCGGTCCACGCCTCGCGCGGGGTGAGGCGCGCGCGGCGGTTCATGACGGCGCTGTGGAGCTGGTCGCCGGGCGCCTGGCCGAGGTCCTGGTCGGGCGCGTCCTCCATGCGGCGGCCGCCGCCGAGCTCGAGGTGCGGGTGCTCGGCGTTCCAGGTGCGCAGGTGCTCGGGCGTCTCCGCCAGATCGGGATGCTCGAGCGCGCGGTAGGCGTGCGCGTGGAGCGTGCCGACGAGCTCCTCGGGGACGCCGGTGTCGCGGCCGGCGATCTCGGCGGCGGCGGTCCGGGTGAGGCTGGCGATGACGACGCTGCCGGGGCCGCGTTCGGCGACGGTGGCCTTGCAGCGCTTGGCGAGCGTCGTGGTTTTGCCGGTGCCGGGTGGGCCCTCGATGTAGAGCAGCTCGGTCACGCGGCGCGCCCCGGCGGCCAGCCACTGGGAGTGGTGAGCTCGGCGCTGTACTGCGGTGGGAACGCGAAGTAAAAGCGGCCCCGCTCGCAGTCCGATCCCACCGTGCCCGGCTCGAGGCGTAGGTCCAGGCTGAGCGACTTCGCGAGTGCAATCACGTCCTCGACCATCTTCATGTCGAGCGGCATGTAGCCGCCGTCGCAGTCGAAGGACTGCAGGCGCCCTTCGATGGCGATCTGATAGACGATCGTCCCGTCGTTGAGCGCCCAGGTGCGAGCGGTCGCTTCATACCCCGCCTCGGCGATCGCGCGCATGACCTCGACGGCCTTCTCGTGAGTGAGTCGCGTTCCGGTGTGCCAGTTCTTCTCGCTCATGCGGCGCCGAGCAGGTCGTCGATCGTCACCTGGTCGGGTCCGGGCTTGCGGCGGCCGGTGTCGCGCGGGATGCGCACGGGCGGCTCGCCCTGCTCGGCGCGGGCGCGGTGCATCGGGCACAGGCGCGCGCGGATCTCGCCGCGCACCTGGTAGCCGGCGCCGTTCGGGTCGGCGACTTTGCGGCCGTGCGTCACGACGGCCATCTCAGCCTGCCCCCCCCCCGCAGATTTCGCACGTGGACTCAGGCATCTGGCACCTCGGGCTCGACGACGGTCCAGCCCCACTTCGACGCGATGCGCCGGACGGCCTCGAGCGCCTCCTCGCGGGTGTCGCCACCGTAGGTGAAGAGCCCGGCGAACGTGATCGCGTTACCGGACGCGACGTTGTAGCCCTGCCAGATCGGGTCACCCCCGGGCACCTCGCGGATCGACACGACGTGCTCGGGCCCGGCGGCGAGCAGTGCCTGCTCGGTGATTGCCGCCTGCACAGGATCGTGTGGTGATGACTTCCGCGCGATCGCGCGCGCCTCCTCGACGTTCACGCCGCCTCCCTCGTTCGCTGGTTGGTCCTGCGGAGCTGGTTCAGGCGCGCGCGGGCGGCCTGCTGCTCGCCGCCGCTGCGGGCGCGGGCGATCGTGCGCTCGAGGTAGCCGGCGCGCTGGGCCTTGACGTTCTCGCCGTGGTGGGCGCGGTGCGCGACGAGCACGTCGGCGATGTCCTGGTCGGTCCAGCCGCCGCTGACGGCGAGCTGCGACGCGAGGCTCATGTCGTACTCGCTGAGCGACCAGCCCGCGCCGCCGCGCTCGTGGCGGAACGTCGCGCCGAGGTCGGGGTCCTCGAGCAGGAGCTCCAGGCGCACGGGGTCGAGCTCGCGGCCGGCGACGACGTCGGAGTCGACGTCGCCCGCGCCGCCCGTCACGCTGACCGCGATCGGCCCGGCTTCCGACGCAGCCCGTCGGAGCGCGGCGAGCTCGTAGCGTGGCCCGCGATGTGCGTCGCAGGTGACAGGGACGGGCTCGCGCTTGGCGTTGATCGTGCCGGGCAGGCGCATGAGGCGCGCGAGGTCGTGCGTGTGGTCCAGGCCCAGGCCGCGCTCGGCGGCCGCGAGGCGGTGCAGGTGCTGCCACTGCGCGGCCATCTGCGCCGCGCCGCGCTGGTCGTCGCCGCTCTCGAACCGCCAGGGCTCCTCGAACAGGTGCCACGCGTGCAGGCCGTGCCCGCTGTGGACGAGCAGCGTCGGCTCGCGCACGGCGCCTGCGACCTCCAGGGCCTCCGCGCCCTGCGCGTCGATGTCGAGCCACATGCCGGCGATCGCCACGGCGTGCGCGGCGCTCGGCCGCCGGCGCGGGCTCAGCTTGGCGTGCTCCCAGCAGAGCGCGACGCAGGTGAAGACGTCCGGCTTGCCCGCGTGCGCGTCGGCGCCGAGCACGCTCAGCGGGTGGAAGGTCTTGCGGTCCTCCAGGCGCCAGAGCTGCAGCCGTCCGCGCGGCGGGGATCCCCAGAGCTCGGTGAGGAACTCGGAGGGCTTCACGGGATCAGCTCCCCGTCAACGGTTACGCCCAGGCAGGCGACTCCGGGATCTGAGGCGGCCGCCTTTGCCACGGCGAGTGCGATGTCGGCCAGCCACGACTCTGCGATGTCCGGGTCCTCTGTTGCGACGACGATCGTGACCTCCAGCTTGCTAACGGTCATCCCGATGTTGCGGTTCTCGTCGCTCACGCGGCCACCGCCTCGGGCTCCGGCGCCTGGGCGCCGCCGTCGACGACGGTCAGCGGCCAGAGGTCCTCGACGCTCTCCCCTGCCCCCCACGCGGCGAGCAGCTCGCCCGCGCGGCGGCGGCTGATCACCGGCGCCTTGCAGACGCGGAGCTGCGACAGGCGGCTCGGCGACAGCTCCAGCCGCTCGCGCACGACCCGCGAGCCGTGCTCGTCGCACAGCGCACGGATCCACGCGGCGATCGGCTCGGCGGGCAGCAGGCCACCGCGGTTGGCGGCGGCCGTCGCGCGCATCCGTGCGAGCTGCTCGCGATCGCGGCCGACGCGCTCGGGATGGTGCTGGGCGCAGAACGCCTCGCCCTGCATCGCGGGCTTCGTGCACTGCTCACCGGCGCGCGAGGGCAGCGTGCCGCCCTTGATCGTGCCCTGGCAGCGCGGCTGGTAGAGCCCGTGCTCGGTGCGAAACCAGCGGCGGTAGGAGCCCGCGTCGCGATCGCGCGTCGCGCGGCCGTGCCTCCACGACGCCAGGCGCGTGGCCTCCACGCGATCGCGGATCGGCCAGCCGTAGTGCCGGAAGGCGTGATTGATGCTGTTCGACAGCGAGCTGACGCTCGCGGCGCCCGACCCCTCGTGCAGCTCGCGGGCGATGCGCTGGAAGCCCATGCCCTGCTCGTAGAGCTCGCGGCCCCGGGTGAGCAGCTCGGGGCTGAGCTTCCCGCGGTAGGGCACCGGCCGGGCCATGACGTCGCCGTCCAGCGCTCGCCGCACGTCATCCGGCGTCCACCAGCCGCGGCGCACGAAGTGGTTGCGGATCGCGTTGGAGAAGTGCACGGCCGACGCGTACGGGTGCTCGGTCTCCTGCTCGACGGCGCGCGCGGCGCGCAGGTAGCAGGGGTCCTCGATGTAGGCGGCCATCGCGGCGCGCACGAGGTCCGCGGTCATGCGCGTCGCCGCGCCGGTGCCGACCTTCGGCGACGGCGCCCGCGGGACGAGCGTCCTGACCGGGTCGGGACGCACGGTGCCGGCGACGCGGCGCTCACACCACGGGCAGACGCCCTGGACGGGCGTGACCTGCTCGCCGCAGGCCGCGCACCACGCCTCGGGCTCCAGGTCGACGTCGAGCTCGGGGTAGAGCTCGTCGATGCGGATCCCCAGGCCGGTGGTGACGCGGTCGACGACGTCGAGGCTGATGCGCTCGAAGCGCTTCTCGACGAGCGCGCCGCCGCCGCGCTGGCGCTCGCGGTAGATCCCGACCGCCCAGCGGCGCATCTGCGACTCGTCGAAGCCGAGCTCGTCGGCCAGGGCGCTGTAGCCGGCCTGGTCCTCGACGGCGCGCAGCGCACACTGCTTGGCGATCAGCTTGCCGAACGGCGCGAACGGCAGGTCACTGTTCCTACGCGCCATCAGCGCCGCCCTTCGGGTCGCAGAACCCGCACAGTCCGCCGGGGTGCCGTCCGCGCAGCTCGCGGCCGCACACGCGGCATGCATCGCTCGTGGTCATCGCGTGGTGCCCCCCCCCCTGCTCATCCGGCGTGGTCTCGCCCTCAGGTGCGACCTCGTAGCCGCCGTCGGGTCGCAGGACCACCCAGCCGCGCTCGAGCAGCTCGCCGCAGGTGACGGCGACGTCCTCGCGGTCGAGGTCGAGCGCCTGCGCGAGCTGCTGCTCGGTCAGGCCCGCGTCGCGCCCGAGCGTCTGCATGACGCTGCGGATGAGGACCGGCAGCGGCTTACGGGTGACGCTGCCGTTCGGCGAGGCGGCCGCGGCGTCGGCCGCCTCAGTGGCCTGGAACCCGCCGTCCCTGAGTCCGCCGACGCGGACGATCCGCCCGGCGTCGGTCAGGTCGGCGAGGTACTTGCTGAGGCCGCCGGGGGCGCAGCCGAGCGCAGCGGCGATCTCCTTGCGACTGACGGGCCCGTCGCCGGCGGCGATGACGTCGTAGATTCGATCGGCCCGGCTTGCCGCCGGGCCCGGCCCCGTCGCGCCCCGCCCACCGGCCGGTGCTGGCCTCCCATGGGCGGGGCGCTGGGGGGATGAGGAGCCGTTCGCCGGGGGGACTGGCGATCGGCGAGGTGCGCCGCGCTTCGTGCTCGGCGTCGGGGTTGCGGGCGCCGTCCGTGGCGCTGCCCCGTTGTCCGGCGCCGGGTCGTGGAGGACCTCGGCGGCGGCCTTGATCGCGTCGAGCTTCTCCAGCTCGTCGCGAAGCTTTGTGACGGTGGCCTCGGCCGCCGCGAGCGCCTCGCGGCGCGCAGCGGCCTCTTGCTCGACGGCGTCGAGGATGAGCATCTGGACCCTGCCCGCTGTCTACTGGTCGTCAGCGGTCGGGGTTGCCTGCGTAGGCGGCGCCCCGACGTCCACGCGGACGCGGTCCAGCAGCGGGCGGAACACCTCGGCCCGCTCGCGCACGCCGGCGGCGAGCTGCGGGTCGAGGACCTGCGCGACGTGCGGCCGCGCGACGGAGTACTTCTGCCCCTCGGGGGTCAGCTTCGACTCCAGGCTCACGGACGTGAGCACGTCGCTCGGGCGCTTGCCGAACGCGGCGAGCTCGCCGACGCGGTAGCTCTTGGCCGCGCGCAGCGAGCTCGGCGGCAGCGCGAGCACGAACGGCAGCAGCGCCCCCTCGACGAAGAGGAACCACACCTCGCTCATCTTGCACGCCTGGCCGCGGCGCCCGTCGGAGCCGAACTGCGCGTGCGGGCAGGTGCGGCACTCGCCGCCCGGCTCGCCGACGCCGACGATCGTGTCCTGCGAGCTGCACGTCGGCGGCTGGCCGACGGTGTCGGGATCCGGCCAGTAGGCCCGGGTCAGCTTGTAGTGCATGATGATCCCCGTGAGGTCCTCGCGGGTCTCGCTCCCGCCGGGCGCCGGGACCTCCCACTTCGTCAGGCCGCCGGGCGGCATCGTCACGCGCGGCAGGTCGAAGGTGTCCAGGCCGTCGGGCCCGACGGTGTCGCGCAGGATCTCGGCGAGCTCCTGCGGCTGGTAGGAGAGCGCCGGGTAGGCGCCCGTCTCGATCGTGGCAATCTCGGTGCTGGCCATTTGGTGTTCGTTCCTCTCGCGGTGTTCGGTGTGCGTTGGCAGGACGGCGGCGAGGCCGGCTCGGGTCAGGAGCGGACGCTCAGCGCCTGGTCTTCGGTGAGCTCGACCCGGCCGCGCAGCGGCTCGGGGAGCAGGTCTTCGAGGGCGACGTGCTCACCCTGCTCGGTCTTCTCGCGGAGCTGCTCGCGGAAGTACGCGCTGAGGCTGTTCGTGTTGAAGCCGCGCTGGACGTAGTCGCCGAGGCCGGCGTCGACGAGCGCGTCGGCCGCGGCGTCCTTGTCGCCGCCGGCGGCGCGCGCCCACACCTTGCGGCTGATCGACACGAGCTTGCCGCTGGAGGCGTGGCGCTTGCCGGCGACGCCCTCGGCGGCGAACTCCTCCAGGAGCGCAGCTTCGAGCGGCGCGAGGTCCTCCTTGACGGCGCGCAGCTCGCGCTCGAGGTCGGCCTTGCGGGCCTTGAGGTCGACGAACTGGTCGAGGGTCGTGGTGGCGGTGGTCACGCGATCACCCCCGCTTGGGCCTGCTCAGCGAGCATGTCGCCGTACTCGTGGTCGTACTTCCACGGCTTCTCGACGAGGTACGCGACGTCGTCGGGCAGGCGTGCGTTCTCGTCGAGCCATGCGATGAGCGCGGCGATCTCGCGGTGGTCGTGCCACCACGCCTTGCGCTCGAGCGGGGATGCGGTGGTCTTGGCGGTGGCGCGGGCGCTCACGGCCGTCCCTCCTTCTTCGATGAGCTGCGCTCCTTGAGCGCGGCGATGACGGCGCCGACGACTTCTTCGCGGCGGCGCAGGGCTCCCCAGATCGCCCAGTCGACGGTGTCGCGGGCGAGCAGGTGGTGGTAGACGACCGGGCGGTCCTGCCCCGGCCGGTGGACGCGGGCGCGGCTCTGCGCGTAGTCCGCGAGCTTGAAGTCCAGGCTGTAGTAGACGACGTGCGCGGCGCGCGTGAGGTCGATCCCGACGCCGCCGGCCTGCAGCTGCGCGCCGAGCAGGTCCACGTGCGCGGCCATGCGCGGCCCGTCCATGCCGTCGCGGCTGCGACCGGACAGCTCGCCATAGGTGCGCCCGGTGCGGGCGGCGACCTCGCGGATGTTGTCCAGGTCGCGGCGGAAGCGGCAGAAGACGACGACCGGCTCGCCGGCCGGGATGTCGCCCAGGCGGTCCTCGAGCGCGGCGGCCTTCTCCGGCGTGGCGCCCGGCTCGATCGGCTGCGGGTCGCCGCTCTCGGCGTCCGGCAGGTAGCCGCTCGTCACCTGCGCCAGGCGCAGCGGCAGCACCATCGCGTTCGCCGCGGTCGCGACGGCGCCGCCGTCCAGGTCGGCGATCATGTCGCGCTCGAGCTGCGCGTAGACCTTTGCCGTCGCTGGCCGCAGGTCGAACGCGCAGTAGGTGTCGATCGCCTCGGGCAGGTCGATGACGTCGGTCGTCGTGACGTGGTGGATGACGTCGGCGACGCGCGCCTCGAAGTCCTCGCGGCGGTCCTCGCGCAGGCCCTTGTAGACGGTGCGCAGGTTGCCGCCGGCGACGCGGATCTCCTCGGGGGCGCCGAAGGACTGCTGGAAGCGGTGGAAGTTCGTGCCGAGCCGCTCGCCGCCGTCCAGCGCGCGCAGCTGGGCCCACAGGTCCAGCGGGCTGTGCGGCATCGGCGTGCCGGTGAGCAGGATCACGCGCCCGCCGCGATCGCGCACCCGCTGGGCGATCCGGGCGAGCAGCTTGGACGCCTTCCCACTCGGCGACTTGACCCGGTGGCTCTCGTCGATGACGAGCGTGTCCCAGGGCGTGCCGATCAGCACGTCGGCCATGTCGCCCTGCCACGTCGACTCGTAGTTGACGACGGACGCGAACGGGCGCCCCAGGCGCAGCGCGCCGCTGTAGCTCTCCACGCAGGCGGCGGCGCGGCGGTCGACGCTCGGGTTCTTCAGGGCGCCGCGCGCGCCCTGGACGCGCCCGGCCCAGACCTGCCAGTCGCGCCCGGCGTGCTGGGTGAACTGGTCGGGCCAGACCTCGACGACGCTCTTGGGCGCGGCGATCAGCACGCGCTCGGCGCCGGCCTCTTCCAGGGCGCCGATGACGCCCAGGCTCTTGCCCGCGCCCATCCCCCACGCCAGCATCGACGCGGGCCGGGCGAGGATGAAGTCGACGCCCTCACGCTGGTGGCCCCAGAGCTCGGTGCGCGTGGCGGTCGCGGTGGTCATCGCTCGCGCTCCCAGTCGACGACGCCGAGCAGCTCGGCGGCGATCAGCAGGACGACGGCCAGGCAGGTGGCGAGGCCGACGACCCCGACGACGGTCAGCAGCAGTGCGTGCAAAAAGCTCATCCGAGCACCAGCCACGCGCAGCTCGCCAGGAACGCCGCCCAGCCGAGGGTGAGCAGGACGGCGCAGACGAGGAAGCCGAGCTCGGCGCCGGTGAACCGGCGCTCCGGACGGCGGGCGGGCCGCACGCGCTCGATGTAGATCTCGCCGGTCGGCCAGCTCATGCCTTCGGGCCCGCTCACGGCCCGAAGGCGCTCGGCGCGCTCGAGGGCGCGGTCGCGCAGCTCGTCGCGCTCGCGGTCGACGATGAGGTCGGGGTCGTACAGACCCTCGTCGTGGTCGCGCCAGTCCTGCTCGGCGGCCTCGCGGTAGACGCTCACAGCCGCACGCTCCGGCACATCTCGACCAGCAGGTCGTGGCGCCGCCCGCCGAGTTCGTGGCGCAGCGTCGTCGAGGTCAGCTTGCAGTGCGGCACGCGCTCGCAGATGTCACGGACGCGGGCCGCGGCGAGCGCGTACTCGGTGCCCCCCGTGCCGTAGCCGATCGTGTCCAGATCGCCGCGCAGCGCGCGGACGAGCGCGCGGACGGACAGCTCGCCGGCCAGGCGCCCTCCCCCCCGCTCCGCGGCGTGCTCGGCCCGGGCGAGGTCGTCGAGCGTGCCGGCGATCGTGCGCTCGCCGCCGTGCTCGTCCTCGTTCAGCGCGAGCAGCCGCTTGACGTCGCGCAGCAGGCCGCTGATGACGGCGCCCGGGACGCCGTGGTGGCGCAGGGCGATGATGTGCTCGGCGAGGCTGTCGATCTCCCGGCTCGGGTTGAACAGCAGCAGGTGCTGCTCGCGGTTGGCGGCGATCGTCTCGACGGCGACGTCGACGGCGCGGCGCAGGTCGTGGGCGGTCATGCTGCTCGCCCCACTTCCTCGGGGAACAGCTCACCGATTTCCCGATCAAGCACGTCGGCGATCGCCTGCCGCGTAGCCTGCGGCGCGTGGAGGCCGTTGACGATCCGCGAGAGCTGCGCCGGGTCCAGCCCGACTCGGCCGGCGATGTCCTTCTGGGGGATCCCGGACTCGACGATCGCGAGCTTCAGTGGAGTGACAGGCTTCATGGTGTTACGGAACGTAGCACCATGATCAATCCGTTGTCAAGTCGGCTGGCGACGTGTTGTATCCCCGCCGTGGCAGAGCTCTTCGGGGTTGCGCTCAGACGGCTCCGCACGGACCGTGCCTGGAGCCGCGACCGCCTATCCAGTGAGATCGCGCGCGCGGGCGATCGCGATGTCCCCGTCTCGACCTTGCGGTCCTACGAATCCGGCAACGACGGGCGCATCCCGGACGCCGAGATCATCGAGGCGATCGCCGCCGGCCTCGGCGTCGACCCCGACGTGTTCTACGAGTGGCCGATCGCCCTGGCGCGGCGTGACGCCAGGACGGCCGTCAAGCCGTCTGTCGCAAGCCGGGCACGCAAGGCAGGCCGGCGGCTGAGCGACACTCGGCCCACATCTCGAGAAAAGCCTGACGCTCGGGATGGTGCGGGTGGAGCTCCGTGAGCGCCGACTCGCACGCACCGGCGATGACGGCCCACGCGGCGCGCTCCTGCTCGTCTTCGTCGGTCCGGGTCCGCCCGGTGACGACGGTCAGCAGTGGTGGATGGTCCTTCACGGGCGGCGTGCCCCCTGTGCTTCGAGCCGCGTTACCCCCTGCCGTCTCGGCAGACCTCGCAGCCCGGCGGCCCGTCGGTGGCGAGGTCGATGACCCTACGGTCAGCGGCGGACGATTCGAGTGCCGATGCGACATGTCGTCGACGGTACACACGGATCGGGCGGGCGGCGAGGAGCTGATCCCGCTATTCGCGGAAAATGCGCAGTCGAGTGCCCAGGAAAACGGTGCTCAGAGCAGGCAAAACCGTCCGCGGGGGCGTCGGCCATCGGATCTGCGCAGTTTCCATCGAAACGCGGCGGCGGGGTTGGGGCCATGAAGCCGAACGTGCCGGTGCTCGCGGCCGTCATGATCGGCGTCTCCCTGAGCCTGATCGTGCTGGTGTGCGCCGCCCTGGTCGTCGGCGAGCTCCTGGCGCCGGGGTCGGTGACGGACACCATCGGCGAGGGCTGGGTGAAGTGGGCGCTCGGCGCGCTCGCCGTCGCCCTGGCGCCCGCTGTCGGTGGTGTGGCGCTGCTTGCGGCGCGAGACGTTTTCCAGCAGGACTGACCGCGGAAACGACGAGAGCCCCGCCGGCCTTTCGGCTGACGGGGCTCTCATGGGTCCCTGCTGAGGAGGAGTCACGGCGCACAGGGCGCTGCGTGCTCCCCCGCCGCGGGGTTATGGGCGGCGGGGCTTCTACGTGACGCGGCGCCACTGCACGACGGCCAGGCCGTTCACGCGCAGGTAGGCGGCCGCCTTCCACCACAGGTCGATCGAGCGCGGCAGGCCGCCCACAGGGGCGCCGCCGAGACCGCAGTCGCGCTTGACGACGGTGAGCTTGCGGCCGGCGTGCAGGACGCGGATGCGAGCGCCGTGCGGCAAACCACCGAGCAGGCCGCGTCCACCGCCGCAGCCCATGCCGAGCTCGGCGAACGATCGCCACTTCCAGCCGCACAGATGGTCGCCGCGGTAGCCGGTGCAGCCGGAGCTCGCGTCGCCGGGGCCGCCGAACAGTGAGGCGCCCGTCTTGTGCCAGGTGACCTTGCGCGCACCGGCCGTATCGGTCAATGCGAGGGTGAGGGTCGCCGCGATGATGAGCGCGGCGAGGAGGTACTCGACTCGTGGAAGTCGGATACGGGTCTCCTTCGTGAGGGTCCCGCCAGCGACCGCCGGCGGCTGCCACGCCGCGACAGGCGGCGTCTTCGCCCGTCAGGGCGGGTCAGAACACGAAGCCCGCGACGACCACGACCTCGGGGTCCGGGTCTCCGGGCTCGATGAATGCGGTGCGCGCGTCGCGGCCGGTGAGGGTCTCGACGGTGAAGCACACGACGACGCGGTCGGGCTCCTCTTCGACGAGAATCACGTGCGGCTCGTGGATGCCGCACTGCGTGGTGAGGAGCTGCTTGCACCGGAACTCGAGGTCGCGCTCGCGGATGAGCGCGGCGTTCGACTTCGGGCTGAACCCTCCGCCGGCCACGTGGTCACACCTCGCGCCAGGCACCGCGCTCGAGGTACCCGTGCCACTCGTGCGGCGTGCGCTCCGGCCCCCAGGTCGTCTGCACCAGGATCGACGGCGACACGGTGATCGTGCCGTCCTCGTGCTCGGTGACCTCGTGCTTCGACAGGCGTCCCTGCAGCCGTGGGCCGTAGTCGCCCTCGGGTACCGGGTACGGCGTGGCGCAGTACCACTCGCCATCCCAGCGGCCGTAGTCGCCGGGGTCGTACTCGTGCGGCTCGGTCTCGTCGGGGACGCGGCGCCCCTGCGTGGTGTCCCCGACCGCCACGAGCTCAGCCTTGGATGCGCGCGCGGAGCTTCTGCGCGTAGGAGAGGACGAGGCCGAGCAGCGCGAGGCCGGCGGCGAGCACCTCGGCGGACGGCAGCTCGACGCCGAACACCTGCGAGTACCCGACGATCGCGGCCGCGACAGCGGCGGCGGTGACGGGCAGGTTGAGCTTCACGAGGTCCGCGAGCACCTCGCGGGCAACGGCGAGCAGGGTCTTCATGGGGTCTCCTTCCGGTGGTCAGGCCGCGGCCCGCACAGTGCGGCGGGCGCGGTACAGCAGCATTCGGGCGGCGCCACCCCCAACAGGGACGCCGTGCACGGCCTGCGCGATCAGGACGTCGCGCTGCGCCGCCGGGAGCGCGGCGATCGCCGCGAGCGCCCGATGCAGCTCGTCGGCCGTCTCGACGGCCTGCGCGACGTCGTCGCGGGCACGATCGGTGTCGAGCAGCGGGACCGTTGTCCGCGCGCGATCGCGGTTGAGCGCGTCCATCGCCGCGTTGTGAACGATGCGCCGCAGCCACGGCACGGGGACGAGGACGACCAGGTCGCCGCGCGCCTGCCGCCAGGCGCGCATGAGCGCCGTCTGCACGACATCCTCGGCGCGCTCCCTGCCGGCGAGCTGGCGGGCGTACGCGAGCAGCATCCGGCGGTGCTGCGTGACGAGCTCGGTGAACTCGTCGCCCGTCATCACGGCCTAGCTGTTCGGGTGCGGGGACGAGCCGTGGGTGAAGTTGCCGCGCATACGCCGGATCAGCTCCGCCGGCCAGCTCGTGAACGGCTTGTCCCACGGGCAGGCGCACGTCTTGAAGCTGCTCGCTCCGCAGACCGAGCAGGTGTCGTTCGCCATGACGGGCCCCTAGCGCGTCACGCGCAGGTAGTCGCGGACGAGGCCCTTCGAGCGGACCTTGCGGTACACGCCGTCGCCGCCCGTCTTCGAGTCCGACACGGCACCGGTCGCACCGGTGTTCCCCTCGATCGTGGTGATCGTGCCGTTGCCGTTGTCCTTCTCGAACAGGCCGACGTGGTCGAACGTGAACCGCACGAGATCACCCGGCAGCGGGGTTCTCACGCGCTTGACGCCCGTGACCGCGGACAGCAGCCGCACGGCCCCCCACTGCCACGTGACCGCCCTGGACCCGGCACGCTTGTAGACCGCGGCGCAGAACCAGCCGCACCACGCCTGCCCCGGGAGGCCCCCGCCGACGGCGATGATCCGCTCGACGGCCTGGCCGCGGTTGTTCCCGCCAGCCTCCATCACGCCGATGAGCTTCAGCGCCTCGCCGAGCGCGCGCAGCCGCAGCGGCCTGGTCTCGGCGAGCTGCCGCTCGCGGCGCGCGACCTTCGCGTGCGCCTCGTCGACGAGCTTGCGCCACTTCCGGGCGCTGTTGTTGCGGTGGCGCCGGACGCTCACCTTCAGGCGGCGTTGGCGGTACGCGAGGCGCCTGCGCCATAGGGCGAGGCTGGCGCGCAGGGCTGCGCGGGACATGACGACCTCCTCAGGTTGGGGTAGGGTTTGCGGCATGACGACGGAGCGCGTCAGCTACGAAGGGCCGGTCATCCGAGAGGACGGCGCGACGTGGTACGTGCGGATCGCGCGCTGGCGCGAGCGCGGACAGGCGATGGGATCGCGGCAGTGGGTGCGCGCGGAGCTCGTGCCGGCCGACGCCGACGTTCGCCTGCCCGTGACGTTGCCCGTTGAGGTCTAGCGTCGCCGGGTGGCGACGACGAGCGCGGCGACCAGGAGGTCGCGCGCCAAGAGGTGTGGCTCAACGATCAGGCGGAGCTTCAGGACGCGGTACCAGAGGAACCGCCACCACGGGTTGCACAGCACCGGGTCACTCGCGGACCTTCGCCCGCGCGTACGCCGCGCACGACGGCTCGACGGGGAACGAGGCGACGGCTCGTGCCCGCAACGCTGGTGCGACGCTCACGACGAACGCGACGAGCGTTTCGTTCTGCGTGTTGCGCGCCTTGCAGGCATCGCGCGTGTTCTCGAAACGCGACTCGTTGATCTCGCCGATCCGGTCCCCGTTGGAGACGACGGTGTAGGCGATCGCGCTGAACCCGACGACCAGCGCGACAAGCGCGACGGCCAGAGCGACGTAGACGGGGCGGTTGGGGGTCATGGTGTGGCTCCCGCGGTGAGGACGGCGGCGGCGATCCCGACGGCGCTGATCGCGACGGTGAACGCGAAACCGATGATCGTGCGGCGCAACGACTTCACCTCCTCGGTCAGGCCTTCAAAGTCCTTGCTCATCTGCTCGATGTCGCGCAGCGATGCTTTCTGCGCCCACAGCTCGCCGAGCGCCCGTTCGTGACGGTCGACGTCGCGGCGGAGCGCGTCTTCTTCGGTCGGCAACGGGCCCCCTTCCGTGGCGGGTTAGCGGGACTGGTTCTGCCCGAGGACAACGTCCAGGCGGGCGAGCAGCGCGTCGAACCCGGCGCGGCTGTTGTCCAGGGTCACCGTCGCCTCCTCCGTGTCCGGATCGACCGACACCTCCGCGATCCGCGCGTCCCGGCCGACCGCCCCGGTGTCCGGGTCGACGCGATCCATGAACCGGATCATCTCCCCCGTCATCTCCAGCAGCGCATCGACCGGCAGCGGCGTTCCCGTCTTCGGGTCGCGCGCCGCGCCGCGGCCGGTCAGCTTCACCGTCCCCTTGAACGGCGTCCGCGCATGCGCGCGCAGGAACAAGTCGCCGAGCTGCTCCGCCGCGCTCGTCGTGAGCGCGAACGACACGTCGAGGACCTTCGTGCGCTGAAAGCCGCGCCGGCCGATGCGCGTCGAGATCCCGAACGGGTTCGGCTGCTGCGACTGCGCGCGCTCGACCCGCAGTGGGGTGCCGTCCGGCGCGGTCGCCTTCACGATCACCCGCTCATAGATCTCCGAGCCGTCGTTCGCGCTCGCGTCCTCGAAACTCATCGCCGACCACGCGCCGACCTCGGCGACCGGCACGGTCGGCTTCGCCTTGTAGACGGGGCGGCGATGCACGTCGATCTTGCGGACCCGGTCCTCGAACGCGTCCGCGGCCTCCCACACCTGACGCGGTGTGCGCGGCTCGCCCATCGCGAACTCGGGGATGTTGAACGTGCCGGCCTCGATCAGCGAGGTGTCCGCGTCGATGATCTCGTCGTCGGTCGCGACGCTCAGGGCGTGCTTGACGATCACGTCGGCCTTCAGCACGCTCGACAGGCCGGACAGGTACGCCGACTCGCGGACGCACACGATCTGCTCCAGCTTGAACCACTCGTCCGCGGCGGGGGTGTGGCCGTTGCTGTCGATGCGGAACGCGACGAACCGGCGGGGCGTCGAGAAGGTGAAGCTGTCTGTGTAGCTCGTGCCGGCGCCGATCGACCCGGGGTTGTAGGACTCCGCCCCGAGGCCGGCGAACGTGCTGCCGCCGAGGACGTACAGGCTGTTGTTCGCCGCCCACGCGCTCGACGAGGCGGTCCAGCCGATCTGCTTGATCGTGCTGCCAGGGCCCGCGTCGAGGTACACCATGCCGGAGCCGTCCGCGGGCACGCCGGACGGGAAGCTGATCTTCACGCCGCCGCTGGTGTCGACCTGCCACGCGGACCGCAGCGCGGCGAGGTCGGCGCTCAGGTGCGAGCGCGCGTCCTTCCAATCCGACAGGCGGGTGTGGACGTACCAGCGCTCGTAGACGTCGTCGTCGAGGTGCGCCTGCCAGCCCTCGCACTGCACCGAGATGACCGAGTCGAGGTCGTCGCGGACGGGGGTCTGCGCGACCCGGCCCGACCAGCGCGGGATGCCGTCGATGTCGATCTGCACCGGCGTGAACGCGCCGATGTCCGGCCAGATCGCCTTCGGGTCGCGGCGCAGGTCGAACCCGGCGGTCTTCGATCCCCATCCGTCCGCGCGGATGCCCTTGACGTTCTCCGGCCACACGCCGCGGGCGCGGTCGGCGCCGCACACCTCCCACGTCCCATCGAGCGCCTTCAGGTGAACGGTGACCTCTCCGCCCGGTGCGCCGCGCGCCTCGACGTAGGGGTCCGGCGCGTCGGGGTCCGCCTCGATGAGCGTGACGTCCCACGTCTGGCTCATCGGCTACTTCACCAGCCAGTACCGCGGCGTGATCACCAGGGCGCCGGCCGTGCTGGTGTGCGAGAGCTGCATGCTCGAGGTGTCGACGGTCGGGTCGTCCGGCACCACGCTCGACAGCACGACGACGAGGTCGACGTTGCCGGGCGGCAGTTCGATCGGGGAGCCGCCGAGCCCGCTGTCGCGGCCCTGGTTGCCGGCGGCGGACCCGACGAGCCCGGAGAGGTCGGAGCGGATCGTCTTCGTGGTGTCCGACGTGCTCGCGATGAACTTCGGGGCGGTGCCGTCGTTCGCGACGCCGGTCTTCCCGCACGCCCGCTGCTTCACCGGCACCATCACGAGGTAGTCCAGGCCGAAGTCGCCGGACGAGCTGGTCGCCCACGTGCCCGCGACCTTGACGTTCCACTTGAGCGGCGTGACTGGGTCGACGGGCATCGTCAGCGTGCCGAGCCGGACGAACCGGTAGCGGGTGCCGGACCCGGGCCGGATCAGGAGCTTCCCGGTGGACCCGTACTCGTGGCTGTACTGGGAGGCGCCGAAAGAGCTGCCGGCGTTCGGCTCGAGGCTCAGGGTCAGGCGGGGCGACACGACGCCGCTGCCGAGCTCGATGCGCGCCCACACCTCGATGTCGACGGTGCCGCGGGTGAACTGGTCGGCGGCCATGGTGGACGGGTCGACGGGGTACACCGCGCTCGCCGACCCGGACCCGGAGGTCGTGACGCGTACGCCGTTGGAGCCGCGGAAGTTGGCGTCCGTCCCGATCGCCGCCCACGTCGACAGCGTCCCAGTCTCTGCTTCGATGATCCCGAACGGCGCGACGCTCCCCGACAGCGGCGAGCTGGGCCGCTTGGACCAGCCGATCAGCGCCCAGATCGGCGCCTGCGACCCGCCACTCGCGCGGATGCTCACGTCGCACAATGCGGGCGCGTCGCCGCCGATCGCCGTCAAGTCGGTCTTGTGCAGCGGGAACGTCGTCGAGCTGATCGTCTGCGTCGACGGCGCGACCCGCGCGAGCGGGCCGACCGGGATCTCGATGTCGACCATCATCGAAAACGCGCCCGCGTACTGGACCTGCCGGTACTCGGACTGCCACTTCGCCGGGCCGCGCACCTCGTAGAACACGCTCGACGTCGCGCCGTCCGGGCGCCACTCGAAGAACAGGTCGAGGCGTGCTGACTCGAGCACGCCGAGGAGCGCCTCGACCGCAAGGTTGCAGTTGTCCGCGGTCGTGGACTTGACGAGTGCCTTCCACCCGATCGCGCCGTTCTCGTGCGACTCGCTGACCGCGGTGGCGCCGCCATAGCGGCGCGACTGCTGCGCCATCACCGTCTTGCGGGCGGGGGCCTTGACGGTGAACGAGTCGCGGACCGAGAAGAAGTTCACGTCGTCGGCGAGGTCCTTGATCGTCGTCGGGGTGCCGTCGGCGGCGAGGGTGACGATGCGCCTGCGGTCCATCGGTCAGACTCCGATCCGCTGCGTGCTGGCGGGCCGGCCGCCCTGGTAGTCGATGCCGCCGACGGCGTAGTCCGCGAGGCGCCTGGCCTCCGAGGGCGAGGGCGGCACGTAGGACTGGATGACGAGCGACGGCTGCGCGCCCTGGATCGTGGCGGCGGTCAGCCGGTCGATGAAGCTGGTCTGCCCGGCCGCCAGGCCGCGCTGGTAGGACTGCTCGGCGGTGGCCTGCTGGTCAGCGGTCACGTCCGGCGCCTTGTTCAGGTCGGCGATCGCGTCGCGCGTGCTCTTCAGCTCGCCGGCGATGTCGGTGATCGCCGACGCGCCTCCGCGCCCCGCGCCGCCGGAGGACTGGACGGCAGCGAGCAGCGGCGCGAGGAACTGCTCCTTCGCGCGCTGCGCGGCGAGATCGTCGTCCGTGGGGGTCGTGAGCGCGGCGAGCGCGATCTTCGAGTCGAGGCCCTCGAGCTCGCCCTGCTCCGCGGCGGTGAACGTCGTCGCGTCAACGTCCTTCGCTTCGAGCGGCGACCCGGCCTTGTCGCCGGTCATGTCGTCCAGGTACGTGTTGATCTGGGCGATGCGCGCGCGGATGTCCTGGTGGTACTTCGACGACGGCGGCGCGAACTTCAGCGCCTGACGCAGCAGGACGCGTGCGCGCTCGAGCGACGACTTCCGGTTCTTCCACGCGGCCTTGTACCCGCCGACGTCGTCGCGGCTGTCGGCCGCTGACATGTTGTCGCGCTGGATGTTCGCCTCGTCCTCGTGCTTCTTGACGCGGTCGTCGTAGCTGTGCGCGCGCTTCTGCACACGCTTCAGCGACTCCAGCTCCTTGCGGGCCTTGCGGGCGCGGCCGGTCAGCTTGTTCTTCTTGTCGCGGTCCTGGGCGACCTGCTCCAGGTGCTGGACCTCGCTGTCGAAGTACTCGACGCTGTGCCCGAGGTAGACGCTCTTGGGGATCGGGCGCGGCTTGCGCTTGGGCTTCTTGCCCTTCTTGAACGCGGGGATCCCGAGCGCGGACGCCATGAGCTCCATCGCGCGGCCGCGGTAGCGCTGCTCGGTCGGGATGACCCAGTCGTCGGGGCCCAGCCCGACGATCTCGGGGCCGGTGGTCATGCGGAACCCGTCGCGCATGTTGCCGACGGCCTCCGGGCCGCCGCCCTCGCCGACCAGCGACACGCCGGCGGCGCCCGCGGGCCGGCCGGATGCGCTGCCGGGGGGCTTGGCGCTGAACGGCTGCGCCTTGAAGTTCACGGGGATCGTCACCGAGCGGCCGGCGATCGACGCGATCGCACCCTCGACGCTGCCGGTCTGCGCGAGGAACCGGGCGGTCGGCCCGTTGATCCCGAGCGCGCGAAGCGCGGCGATCTTCTTCTGCACCGGCGCGTCATCGCCCAAGATGCGCTGCACCTTGTCGCCGAGCTTCGTCCCAGCGATCTTGATCAGCGTCGGCGTGACCTGGTCGGCGAGCCGGGCGGTGATCTTCACGTCCTTCGGCTTGGCGCCCTTCCCGATGCCGTTCATCGCGTCACGCAGCCCGTCGATGCCGTCAGCGGCGATCTCCGCCTCCTTCGCGAGGATCTTCAGGCCCCCGAACCCCGGAGCCTTCGACGCCGCGCCGAGCGCCAGCGCAGCGCCGCGGGCGATCGTGGAGAACACGCCCAGGATCGGGACGGCCATGCCGCGCACGTCGTCGACGAACCGTCCGAACCCCGTCGCGCGCAGGTCCCCGCGATTCAGGCTGTCGAAGAACCGGGTGACGCCGTCCGCCGCCGACTTCAGCGTCGGGAGCATCGCGGTGCCGACCTTGATCGACAGCGTCTGGAGCTGCGCGACCATCTTGTCCCACGAGCCCTTCAGGTTGTCGGTCTTGGCGGTCGCGACGTCCTGGGCGGTGCCCTGCGCCCTCAGTCCCGCCTCGAACTGGCGGATCTTCGCGGGGCCCTGGTCGTAGAGGGCGAGCAGGGCGCGCATGCCGTCCGTGCCGACGAGGGTCGCGGCGGCGCTCAGGCGCTGCTTGCGTGACAGGCCGTCGAACTTGTCCTGCAGCATGCCGCTGATGCCGCTCAGCGACTTCATCTCGCCGTTGCTCTTGAAGAACTCCAGGCCGAGCTGCTTGGTGACCTCCTGCGCCTTCTTCGACGGGTTCGCGAGCTGGATCAGCGTCGTCTTCAACGACGTGCCGGCGTCCGACCCGCTCTTGAAGCCGTTCGCGGCCATGATCTCCAGCGCCGCGGTGGTCTCGTCGAACGACAGGCCGGCGCTCTTCGCGGCGGCGCCGCCCTGCGCGAGGCCCTGAGCGAAGAACCCGACGTCCGCGGTCGTCTTGTTCGCCGCCGTCGCGAACGCGTCCGCGACATGCGAGGCGTCCTCGCCCTTCAGCGCGAACAGGTTCAGCGCCTGCGCCACCGTGTTCGCGGCCTCCGCGAGGTCCATGCTGCCGGCCTGCGACATCGCGATCGTGCCCTCCAGGGCGCCGATCGTCTGCTTCGTCGACAGGCCGCCCTTCGCGAGCTCCGCGAGCGCGCCGGCGGCCTTCGTCGCGCCGACCCCGGTCTTCGCGCCCAGGTCGAGTGCCGCGTTCGACATGAGCTTCATGTCGCGGCTGTTCGCCTTCGTGACGGCCTGCACGTCGGCCATCGCCTGCTCGAAGTTCGCGGCCTGCTTCACGCTGACCGCGGTCGCCGCGACGAGCGCCAGGACGCCGGCGGCCGCGCCGGTCTTCGCGACGGTGCCCATCTTCCCCATCGCGGTGGTGGACTTGTTCGTCGCCTCTTCGGCCTTCGCCGCGTTCGCGATCGACTTCTTCATCGCGCCGTCGAACTGCGCGAACCCGGTGGGGTTGAACTTGCCGCCCAGCGTGGCGAAGACCGACCCGGCGTCGAGCATCAGACGTGCTCCCCGCGCCGCCGCGCCTTCGCGCGCGCCATCGCACCCTGACGAATCCCGGCGAACCGGCCCTCATCATCGGCCATGCTCACGCCGTGGATCCCGGCCTGGAACCGGCGCTCCTGGTCCTCGCGCTTGCGGATGAGCGCCATGAGCTTCACAGCGCGGCCCCAGCCGGTTCCGTGGAGGATCGTTCGGTGGTCCCATCCGTAGGCGGCGGCGAGTCGGTCAACGACGACAACCCCGACGAGATCATCGGGGTCATCTGCTCCGCTGCCTGGTTCAGCGCCTGCCACACCACGCGGGCGAGCAGGCGCAGTCCTTCCCCCGACCCGGCCCCCGCCTTCAGGCTGAGGTAGTCCAGGGCGCAAACAGCACGAGCCCTGGCCTCGTCGAGGTCCAGGGCCCGTAGATCCTTCACATGCAGCTCGATCGCGACGTCGAGCGTCTCATCCTCGTACGCCGCCTCGAAGATGTCCGCGGGCAGCTCGATCAGCGCCACCAGGCGCAGCGCCGCGTTCAGGAACGCGGGCGCCGTCGCGACGCCGGCGGCGAGCAGCACCTCGTGCGAGGACGGCTCGTCGACGGCGCGCAGCCCGCCGGCCTGCACGTCCTCCGCCACGGACACCAGGTCCGCGTCGTCGGACAGGGACGCCGCGAGACCAGCGGCAACCGAAGCGGCCTCGTCCGGCGTCAGCTTCCGCGACGTCGCCGCGCGCTGACGCTCGCGGTACGCCTGCATCCGGCCGACGAACACGTCCGTGTTCTCGTCGACCAGGCGCTCCATCAGGAGGGTGGCCTGCTCGAACCGGGCGACGGTGAGCGGCGGCAGCGTCCGGGACTCCCCGGACGCTGCTGTCTTGGCGCTCATGGCCTAGACGTACGCTGCGCTGTCGCCGCTCTTCACGACGATCGTGAGCAGCGCGGTCGACCCGGACTTCACGCACCGGCCGGTGAACGCGATCGGGATCTTCCCGCCCTCGGCGCGCGGGAACACCTCCCAGTCGTCGGGGCGGACGAGCACCTTCGGCGTCGTGATCTTGATCGACCGGGACGCCGACCGGGTGTACGTCGACTCGAGCGCCACGCTGGTGACCGCCGACGTGACCGCGTCGCCGTGCGACGGCGTCGTCGACCCGTAGAGGGTGCTCTTGATCACCGGCAGCACACTGTCGGTCACGAGCGCCGAGAACGTGCGCATGACCTCGCCCTTGCCGTACACGAAGCACACCGGCGCCGGGTTGTCGCCGCGATGCACGTCGAGCTTGCGGTCGATCTCCAGGGTCTCGCCGTCGATCTCCGGGAACGCGACCGTGTCGATCGTGAGCGCGCCGGTCGCCTCCGCCCAGTTGTACGGGTCGGTGCCGCTGTCCGTCGCGGACGGCGAGCTCGTGGCCCACACGGCGGCCTTCAGGGCCATGAAGTCCTGGTCCCAGTGCATGACCTTCTGGTCCTGCCCGCAGTTCATGACGGCCTTGTTCACGAGCGCGTCGCCCCAGCCCTGACGGAACGGGCCGACGTTCACGCCGGTCTTCGCACGGACGGTCTGCACCGGCCCCTGCGCGCTGGACGTGGCGATCGTGTGGGTGTACGGGTCCGACGCGCCGGTCACGACATCCGAGCCGATGATCTGCGCGGCCAGGAACCCGTCGACGCCACCGGGCTGCACCTGCGTGACGAACCCGCCGACGTCGCCGCCGACCGTGTCCACGTAGTGCCCGGGCGACCCGAAGTTCTCGCCGTCGACCCACTCCTCGCTGCCGAGGGTCTTCGCGGCCTTCATCGCCTTGTCGCCGACCTTGCGCAGGTGCTTGAACGTCGAGCCGACCGGCTCGATCGTGCCTGCGGCGGCCTGCTTGATCTGATGGACGTCGCCGACGCCCGCCTCAATCGTTGCGGTCATGATCGTCTACTCCTCGGTTCGCTTGGGGTTGCGCCGGCTGGCACGGTGGTCTGCGGTCTGCGACGCCGCCTTCTTGGTGGGCGGGTCGACGAGCTGGAAGTCGCCGCGCTGCAGGAGGTGCTCCAGCACCCCGGGCGACTTGGTCGCGACGACGCGGGTGTCCGGGACGATGCGCCCGGGGATCTCGTCGTCGGCCTTGGCGGACGGCCGGATCGTGACCGGGACGAAGTCGTCGACGACGTCGCTCCCGACCTGCCGGCTGATCTGAACGGGGATGCCGATCTCGCGCAGCGGCTCAGGCTGGCCGTGCGAGTCGATGCCTCCGGTGAACTCGAGGAATGCGGTGTCCATGAACGGCCCTCCAGTGGGTCGCGTAGTGAGGTCGCACCCCCACGGGCGCGACGGAGACAACGCCTGGTGCCCCTCCGCGGGGTTAGGCGTACGGCTGGCCGGACAGCGACTGCCGGCGGCAAGCGATCTGGTAGCTGGCGACGCGGTCGTACGTGACTGCGTCGCCGTCGTGCGGGAGCTTCTGCTCGCCGCGCCAGACCGTGCTGTAGGCGACGAGCAGGGACCCCATGGTCCACTGGTAGCGGCCGCCGTGAGCTGCGATCGGGTGGAGAAGGTTGCGGATGCTGCGGTGCACGAGCTTGCCGGCGGGCTCGCGGCGCGCGCGGGTGATGACGTCGATGTACGCGACCTCTTCCCACGCCTGCAGCCGGTCGGGTGCCGCGAGGAGCGTGTCGCGGAGCGTGACGGTGACGTCCTCACCTTCGCGCGGGAGGCGCGCGCCGTCGCGCGGGTCGAGCCAGATGGACGGGAGGACCGTGGACGGCGCGGCGGTCTGCGCCTGCACGACGCCCTGAGCGATGAGGTAGGCGCGCAGCTCGTCGATGACGTGCATCTCCGCCATGGCTAGAACGCGCTCCGCATCGCCCGCTCGAGGTAGGCGCGGTACACGGGCGCCATGCCGAGGAGCGGCACCTCGAGGAACTTCGTGGCGGGGACGCCGCGGCTGGTGCCCTCGTGCTGGAAAATCGCGTACTCGGAGCTCTCGCCGCCGGTCGCGACCGTCCGCGACCTGCTGCGCGACGACGCGTTCCCCGCGCGGGTGCCGCCGGCGACGTGAATCGACGCGCGGAGCGTCCCGGTGTCGACCGGCGCCTCCGCCTGGGCGCGCCCGACGAGATCCTCAGCGGCGGTGTCCAGGGCCGACTCGAGCGCGTCGGCGCCGCGCTTCAGCAGGGCGGGGAGTCCGATGTACGTGACCTGCGGCATCTAGATCACTCCCTCCGCGACCATCTCCTGGCGCAGCAGTTCGATGTCCTGAACCACGGGCTGCAGCGTATGCCTGCAGTTCGGGTGATAGGGCGGCGTCGGCACGGCGCCGATGTCCGCGACCGCCTCCCCCTGAAACTCGCTGGTGGCGCCGTCGAGGGACACGAGGCGCCCTTCGTACGGGAGGCAGATCTTGCAGCTCGAGCTGTGCGTGCTCACCCTGGCGAGGTTCACGCCGTGCGAGGCCATGCGGGTGAGCTGACCCTGCACGACCGCCTCGCGGGTGACGGTCCGCACGACCATCTCGCTGTAGGTGTCGAGCGCCCACTGCTTTCCGGCGCGGTCGACGAACGCGGTGGCGCCACGGCGCTGCAGATCGCGGCTCAGGGCGCGCGTGGCGGCCCGTGGGGAGCCTTCGGCGCCGAGCAGGGACCGGAGGGCCTGGCGGCGCCCGGCGCGGGCGTACACGTCGTCCACGCGGCGGCCGACGGTCTCGCGGGCGGTGCGCAGCCGGCCGACGATGCTGTCCTCGAGCGTGAGGACGGCGTCGCGGCTCACGCCGGTGAACGACGCGGGCACCTGGACCGCACCGATGCGGACGCCGGCCGCCTTCGCGAGGTCGCGGCGCGCGACGCCGGCGCCGTCCATGAAGGCCTGCTGGGCGAGGTCGCGCGCGAGCGGGTCGGTCGCGGCGCCGAGCTGGTCCAGGAGCGCGAGGACGGCGGCGAGCTGCATGCGCCGTTCGGTCGCGCGGAAGAGGTTGCCGGAGCGGAGCGCGGCCTGCACCTGGGCGACGATGGTGCGCTGCGCGCTGGCGTAGATGCGGGCGAGCTCGCGGGCGCGCGCGTCCGACGGGAGTGCGGGCTCGGTGGCCACGGGTCAGGCCTCCCGACGCAGGAGGAGCCGGATGCTGTCCGCGACCGTCCCACCCACCCGGGCGTCCAGGCCCACGAGCTCGTACGTGCGCTCGACGACGGTGCCGGTGCGGCGATCCTCGACCGTCACGCGGGAAGCCTCGGCCGCCGCGCCGGACGTCAGGACCCGCTGGAACGCGTCCGCGCCCAGCGCCGGCACGACGAGCTCGTCGAGGCGCTGATCGTTCTCCCGGTCCGAGCCGGTCCCGGCAACAGGATGCCCGCCCTTGCGCGGGCGGCGCAGATAGCCGTCCAGGCGGCCCGTCCAGACCGCGGTGCCAGTCGTCGGGTCGCCGTACTTGTCGAGGGTGCCCGGCGCGAGGACGCTCGTGACGGTGGCGTTCGCGTCACGCATCGCGCCACGACTGCAGGATCGGCGGGGTGCGCGACCCTCCCGGCAGTGCACGACCCGAGAGGACGCGGAGGCCGGACCCGTTCAGCGGGCCGATGACCGTGTCCGGGATGACGCCGCCGAGCGGGTCCTCGACCTCGAAGTCCGGGCCCTTCTCCCGCCGATACCGGGGCTGGGTGAGCAGGTTCGGCGTCCCGTACAGGAGCGCGGCGAGCACGACGGTCGCGCGGCCGAGGAGCGACCACTGCCACGACTCGACCTCATCCTCGACGACCTTCCGCAGGGTGGTCTCGTCGACGGGGCGGCCGCCGAGCAGCGCGTCGATGCGATCCTCGGCCCGCTCGATCAGCAGGGCCGCCGCGGCGTCGGAGAGATCGCCGATCGTCAGGCCGCCGAGCTCGGTGCGCAGCGCCGCCGCGGTCGTGTAGTAGGGCTCGGCCATCACGTGACCCTCAGTCCGCCGACGACGCGCGCCTGGCCGGTGTTGAGGGACACGCTGGTCTCCTCGTTCGGGAGCGTTGAGTCCTCGTACGCCCACACGCAGCGCAGCTCGCTGTCGCCGGGCTCCAGGTGACAGTGCACCTCGACGCGCTCGAGCGGCAGCATCCGCCGGCGGATGACCTTCCCCGCGTCGTCGCGGTCTTCCTCGACGCGGAACGCCGGCGCGGCGCCGACGATCCGGCGCCCGTCGCGGCCCTCGGGGTCCGGCACGTCGAGCTGGACGGCGGCGAACAGGCTCGCGTTCGGCGGGGTGAGCGTGACGGGCTTCATACGCTGCTGCCCTTCGCGACGCAGATGTACGTGTGCATCTGCTCGGTCGGGAACGACCACTGGTCCGAGCCGGCCGGGTCGGTGCGGAACCGGAAGCGGTACGCGCCGACGGGCATCTTGTTGCCGCTCGTGTGGACGAGCGTCGGGCGCGTGTTCGTCGGCGAGTCCGCCCATGCCATCGTCCTGACGACCTCGGCGCCGCCGGTGATGTTCTGCAGCGCAACGCTGACGGTCTTTCCTGGGCGCGGGACGACTTCGCCGTCGGCGTCGGTGAGTGTGCCGGTGAGGTCCGGCTTCATGTCGTCCTCGACGATCACGAACACGGTGTCGCTGCTCTGAGCCATCAGGTCTCCGTTTCCATGTCGAGGGGGGCGAGGACGTGCCCGACGTCCAGGGGGGCATACACAGGGCTGACGTCGAGCGGCGCGAGCACGTGCGCGACGTCGAGGGGGGCGAGGACCGCGCCGATGTCGAGCGGGGCGTAGAACGGGCGGGTCGCGCCCTCGACGAGGACGGTGACGTCGAGGTCGTACCAGACGGCTTCGCCGACTCCCTCAGCGTCGCCGTACCCGCTGCTCGGCGTGTTGCCGTAGCCCTGGGCGGTGCCGTCGAAGAGCGTGATCGGCCAGGCCTGCGCGGCGCTACCGGCGCCGTACCCCTCGCTGAGGTTGTTGCCGTACCCGGTGGCGGGCTGCTGCAGGAGCAGCGTGACGGGCCACGTCTGCGGCATCAGACCGGCACGCCGATCTCGGCGGTGAGCGTCGTTCCGGGCGCTTCCGGGGTGACGCGAAGGTGGATGGTCGTCTCGCCGGCGTCGACGTCGACCGCGCTCGCCCAGGCGGTGCCGTCGAGGCTGACCTCGAACAGGTCCGCGTCCGTGCCGCGGAAGCGGACGAGGCCGCCCTCCGCGCTGACGATCGTCGCTTCGACGGTACTCGGATCGCTGGTGCACCGGACGATGACGCTGGTGTCGATCTGCTCCCACGCGGTCGACGCGGGGTCGATCGTGAGAAGCCCCTCAACCCGGTAGGCCTCGGCGTCGCCGTAGCCGGCACTGACCGTGTTGCCGTACCCGGTCGCAGACGGGAAGGAGACGACCGAGAAGCGCGCCTCACGGGTCGTTGAGGCGGTGTAGTTGTCGTTGCAGTAGACGTGGATCAGCGAGCCGTCGTCCAGCTCGACCCACGCGCCGTACGAGTAGACGCCGGTGCCTGAGATCCCGGACGTCAGGCCGCCGGTGTCAAGGTTGCGTTCCGCGCCCCAGGTCGTTGCGGCGTCGTCGTCGCTGACGCGCCACGCCCCCTGCGCTGAGGACACCGACCCGGAGCCCGCGATCACGCGGAACCCGTGGAGCACCATCCCGTTTGAGTGCTGCAACAGCGCCGGGCGGGACGCAGCCATTGAGACGGTGCAGGCGCCCTCGTTCGTCCAGACCATCGCGCCGCGGTCCGTCGGGTTGGTGCACCGGAACAGGTGGTGCTCGTACCCGTTGATCGACTCGTTGCGGCCTTCGAGCAGGACGCGGATGACGCAGATCATCTCGCCGTTCTGCAGCATCAGCAGTTGCGGCTCGTCCGCCATGTAGGCGGTCGACTGGTTGCTGTTCGCGGTGTTCGCGCGGCTGATGAACCCTTCGTGCTCCCAGTCCTCGCCGTCGTTGATCGACCGCCAATACGAGCTTGAGTACCAGCCGATGTAGTCGTGCGTCTCGCGGGTGTAGCACGCGATCATCCAGTCGCCGTTCGGGAGGAACACGACCGGCGCTTCGGGGAAGTCGTTGCAGTTCGGCGCGAGGTCGGGGAACGAGGGCGGGAGCGTCGCGAGCAGCTCCCACGCCGTGCACGTCTCGTCCGTCGAGATCAGGATGCGCGTGAAGCACTGCACGCTGACGGTCGGCCACGGCGACAGGTAGTCCGTCGCGAGCGTGCTCGACAACCAGTTCGTGTCCGCTATCGCGACGACGACCTTCCCGGCGTGCGGGCCGGACGGGACCAGGGCCGGGAGACCCGAGCGGCAGTCCCACGTTGAGCCCTGCCTGGCGTAGATCTTCGTCCAGTCGTTCCGCCACGTGACGGTGCCGTCGCCGTTGTCGACGCCGGTCAGTTTCCAGATCTCGCCGTCGCCGGCGAGGTGGTTCGACATGCGCGGCGTGACGAGGATGACGTCGCCGTTCGCCATCTTGCACGCGGCGGGAAACAGCGTGTTTGGGGTGACCGCGGCGATGGTGCGCATCGCCTGCCATGTCGTGGTCCCGCTCATGGGGGGCGCCCCCTGCTAGATGTTGTAGAGGCGCACGGCGTCAGCGCCCCAGCCCGTGCCCGCGCTGCTGTACGTAGTCGCCGTCGGGTTGCCGATCTGAAGCTCAAGGCCGCCGCCGCTGGTAACGGCCGAGTCCGTCGCGCTGCACCTCTCAACGCCGTTCAGGTACCCCTTGATCGCCGTGCCGATCGCCTCCACGCGCAGCGTGTACGAGTTCCCCGCCGACACAGACGCCGAGTACGTCGCAAGCTGCGTATACGTGCCGCTGACGATCTTCGCGAGCACCAGGGACCCATCGTCAAGCAGCGCGAGGCGGTACTCGGTGCGTGCGGCGTACGACGCTCCCGTCACGCGACACGCGACCGCGACCTGCACGCCGCCGCCGACGACCGAGTACAGGTAGGCGTCGACCTCTGCGGCGCAGTCGGAGTTGGACGAGCCCGACAGCTTGCACGCGATCGTCGCGCTGGTCGGCCCGCCGGAAGTGACCGTCGGGAGCACGCGGTTGCCCTTGACGCGAAGGCCGGGGCTGCCCGCGCCGCCGGCCGACTCGTAGATTTCTGTCCATGTTCCGGAGCCGCCGGTCGGCGAGTGCGATTCGAGGAGCGTCCCGTCGGTGTCGGCGAACGTGTCCTGCCGGTGAATGTTGCTCGTCGTCGTGTCGTCGTCCGTGCCCCACCCGCTGTCCGAGTAGCGGCCGGACCCTTCCGCCTTGACGCGGTAGTAGTAGTGCGTGCCGGCCGACAGGCCGGTATCCGAGTGCGTCGTGACGTTCTGCGCCTTCGTCGTCAGCGGCGACCAGGAGGACCCGTCGAGGGACCGCTCGATCGTGTACCCCGGGCTGGCGTCCTCGTTCGCGACGTTCGTCCACGACAGGTCGATCTGCGAGGTGCCGATGACCGTCGCCGTCAGGGTCGGCGTGGAGAGCGCCGCGATCGCGGTGTACGTGCCGTCCGTGACGAACGACCCGGACGCGCTCGACGCCGCGACCGTCTGCCGAATCTTGATCGGGTAGTTGACGGCGTAGATCTCCGGGGCGGTGATCGGCTCGTCCGCGTTGTCGTACCACGTCGACCCGCCGTCGAAGCTGACCTCGAGCTCGGCGGGCAGGTCGAAGTCCTGGTCGTTGCTCCAGTACCCGTCGTCGCAGCGGATGTGCGCGTTGATCGCCGTGTTGAGCGCCGCGATGACGAGCGGGTTCCCTGAGCTGACGAGCGTGCCGTCCGCCGCGCCCGTCGACCCGCCCGTGACGATCTTGAGGGCCATCAGGCGATCGTGAGCTTCTCGCCGATGCCGGCGTCGTTGACGCGGATCTGCTCACCGAGCGCCAGCGTGACCGGAGAGGTCAGCGCGACCCACCCCGTCTGCGCGGTCCCTCCCGAGCTGGCAGTCGTGAACCGGAAGTGCGTGATCGTCCCCGCGCTCGACGCCGCAGCCGACAACAGCGGCGGCGACGCGACGTCGACGCCCTTCCGCGCATACGTCGTCAGATCGGCCGCGGACTCCAGCGTCACGGCGGTCGCGGCGACCTTCGCGCTGACGGTCGAGCCGTTCTCCGACCACTCGACATGCGTGACAGACGCCAGGGCAGCGTCGAGCGCCGCGCGAGCGCGGGCCATCGTGAGAGCCATGAGGGACCTCCAGAAACCGAGGAATGAGAAGCGTCAGGCGCTGGCCATACGCCGCGTAAGCAGCGGAACGCGCGCGAGCCCGCGATGCAACAACCAGCCGAGAGCGCAGCACGCAGCCACGCTCACCGGGAACCACACAACATGCTGAGCGTCGAAGAGCCCGAACCAGAGGATCTGCACGAGGAAGATCTCGTAAGACGCGACGCCGAGCGCGGCGAGAAGGCGCCAGCCGGAGCGCGGCAGGAACCGCAACCCGGCGGCGACCAGGAGCAGCGGGTAGAAGGCGTCGAGGAACGTCTGCCCGAGCTGCCGCCACCCGGTCTGCGCGATCTCGATCACGTTCGCGTCGACCGTCACAGCGACCAGGTACACGACGCTGCCCGCGCCGGCGGCCCACCACCACGCCGGGACCGGTCGCGCGTGGAACATCCGGTCGGCGAGCAACATCCCGACCGCGATGAACGGCAGGAACCGCAGCAGCATCGCCGAGTACGTGTAGGTCGCGAGACCGGGCGCGTGCGGGGCTGCGAGCTCGACGGCGGCGGCGAGAGCGAAGCACGCCACCACGACGGTCCGCGGGCGCCGCTGGTACGCCCAGAAGATGAGCGGGAACACGATCGCGAACTGGAACGCGAAGGTGATGAAGTAGTTGCCGGGCCCGCTGTACGGCAGCGTCCCGGTCAGGAGGCCGGACACGACGCCCCCGGGCGTGAGGACGCCCTTCGCGGCCGCGATCACGGTCGAGGCGGCGAGGATGATGAGGAACGGCAGATACAGGCGCTGCAGCCGGCTGATGACGTAGGCGCGGGTGTAGAGCTCGCGCGGACTGGCCTGCCGGTGCCGCCAGAGCGACGCGGTGGCGTTGAGGCCCATCAGGACGACGAACACCGGGACGGCTTGCCCGATGGTGAATCGCGCGGCGCTGTCGGCGAGCTGGTCCGCGGTCAGCGTGTGTAGCGCGAGCACCGCGAGGATCGCGAGACCCTTGAGCAGGTCGATTTGTGTCAGGCGCGCGGGCAGTTGCGGTAAGTGCACGGCGCGCAGCCTCTCAGATGGCGGACCCGGGTGCTGGCCCCGGCACCCAGGCTCATGAAGCCCAGGTGATCGCTGGATGTCCGCAACGGTGCCGACACGTCCACCAGCCGCGAAGCCGGTGACACGGACGCCAGCGAGCACCAGCGGCCAGCCTTCGTGCGGCCCACCCGGTCGATCGCCAGCAGCAAGTCGACGACGCGCGCCGACTCCCAATGCTCAGGGAGCTCCACGAGCACCTTGCACGGGTCCAGCTCGCCGCGGCGGATCGCCCGCTTGTCGGCGGCCCTGGCGAACCGGACCTCGTTCGCGCGGGCCAGCGCACCCAGGCGCTGCAGGTCAAGCTGATCGGTCACGCCGACTCCTTCACGACGATCTCGACAAGCTCGAGCAGGCGGTCCCGGACCATCCGGGCGTCGGACAAGGCGTCGGCCGGCGCGTCGCCGACCTTGCTGCCGGACAGGCCCTTCAGCAGCGCCTCCGCGGCAAGCTCAGGCAGAACGAGCGTCGGGTCAAGCGGCGGCTCGCGGTCGTCGAACGGCACCCACTCCTGCCTGCCGCCGGGCAGCAGGAGCAGCAGCAGGCGCTGCGGACCGCCGTCGCTGACGATCCAGACCTTCACCCGCTGCGTCACGGGGTCAGGTACGACATGGGCCTCAATCGGCATCAGGCAACTCCTCGAAGTCGGGGCGGTCACGGGTCAGGTAGGCCAGCGCGTTGCGCAGCCAGTCAGCGGTCATCCAGTTCGGCAAGGCGCGGTTGCAGCGATGACACAGCAAGCCGCGCGGCTCGCCGGTCCGGTGGTCGTGGTCGCGGTCAAGGCGACGGTTCGGGCCCGGCGGGCGGCCGCACACACCGCACCGCTCGCCGAACGCCTGGACCCACACCTCGTACGGGAACAGGTCGAGCGCGATCTGATGCTTCGGGCGCTTCGGCCGCGGACGGCGGCCGCTGCACGGGCCAAGCTCGGCCGACTCGGAGCGGCACTTCTCGATCGTGCGAGGCCACTGAGCCTTGCAGCGCGGGCATGTCCACGAGCGCGCCATCACAGACCCGGCAGCTCGCGCTGCGCAGCCTTCCGCTTCGCGTTCACCCAGCGCCGATGCAACGTCACGTACCGGTCGATCAGCTCGTCCCGCGTCTGCGACGAGATGAACTGCCGCCGGCGAGCCTCGAGCACCTTCGGCTGCAAGCCGAGCAACTCCTTCTCCATCTCCTTCACGCTGGTCATCGGTGGCCGTACTCCCGGTCGAGCCACCACGACAAGCCGAGCTCCTCAGCGAACTCCTCGAGGACCACCGGCAGCTCCAGGCGCGGCACGCGCAGCGTGCGGGACGTGTCGAGCATCCCGTGATGCCCGCCGATCCCGGTCGGGCCGCCGCACGCCCAGACCCAGCCGCGGCGATCCCACAGCGCGTCCGCCAGGCGGTCGTCACGGACCTCCCGGCGCATCAGCTGCCGCGGGATTAGATGCGCCTTCACGAGCTTGCCGTCGCACGGGACGTCAGGGCGGAACTTCGCGAGCCAGCACGTCGGAGCGGGCGTCATGTCAGGGCCTCCCAGATTCGACGGCCGTCAGCGCCGCAGTTCTCGCAGAACAGCCACGGCGGCTTGTCCCGCATCAGAACCTTTACCGACGCGTGAGGACGACGGCACACCGGGCACGGCGAGATCCACCACTCCATCG
>ERZ869929.136-NODE-136-length-42321-cov-6.241494_pt1 | contig 42321 bp, 52 predicted proteins | sample MGYA00579312_ERZ869929 | MGnify/ENA primary metagenome ERZ869929 (study PRJEB32216, sample SAMN09231818) | wastewater metagenome | place: USA: Maryland | collected 2016-08-09 | study: EMG produced TPA metagenomics assembly of the PRJNA472060 data set (Reclaimed... | reverse complement strand
TATTAAAAAATGGAAGGGTTTTAGTATAAAATCTATACTGTAAATATTTTTTGTTACTAATTACACTAAATATTCCTTTGGGTGTAGTTAGTCCCTCTTTTTCAAAGAAATTAAATTTATGAGTCAGATATTCTAGTTGTTTTGGACAATGTCCTATGGATAGGTAGTAATTTCCTCTACCTTTTCCATTTTGTTTTATCCAAGAATCTCCTAACATGCCACCTAATAAAACTTGTTCTGTATCCTTCGAGATAATCATTGTAACCTCTACTATTAGATTTAAAGTTATTCGTTGAGGGGTTCTATTTAGAACTTCCCTGCGGGTTGTCTGCAACTAAAGATTTTTACAGTTTATTGTACTTTAGTATACTCAGAGTTTCTCGCATATAGTCACGTTTTCACCTATATATTACTATACAGGGCTACCATAGGTTAATAGTCTCGTCGCATTGCTTCCACATCCTGTAATGTGATGTATTTGTTACCACTTTTGTGGGGCTGGTCATTTCTGCCAACCTCTGTACGTCGCCGCACAGACCGGACTCTATCTTCATCTCTTTCGAGAGTTTCGCGTATTAGTCTCTGAGGTGCCTCTATAAGAGTTACCTGCTGATTGTCCGCACCTTTAAATTTTCACAGTTTATTGTATTAAAGGATACTCGGGTGTTCCAGCATATAGCGAAATTTTTCAGTAACATTTCTGTTAAAGGATGCCCACGTTTAACATCTGCTGACCGGCCCAATACCAAAGGGGCCATATTAATGTTGAAGGTCGATATCCTTCTGTTAAATTACCCGCCAAAAGGTAATTCTTTATTTCTTTTTTATCCATCATGAACTCCGTAAGTGTGAAATTCTATTTCTTGATTATACTTGATATTTATTTTCTGGTCAAGTATAATCTACTATTTGGGATAGAAATTTTTGAGGAAATAAAATGGAAAAAGAACTTGAAGATCACTATGAAAGTCTTACAGGAGTAAGGCCCACTATAATAAAAACAGAACATGATGACCCTAAGAGGGCCACATTAAAGGTTTATCCTGATAAACATGAAATACATATTATAGCAGGAAGTAGCTTTAAGCCTAATACAGAAGAAATAACAAAATATGTAGGTAAAAAACTAGAAGATAAACTAAAAGACAGTATATCTGAAATACATGAAAGATTTACTGGAATAAAGCCAAAAACTTTAGAATTTAAACCTGAACAAGAGAAGGGTAAAGCTAAATTAACTCTTAGTAAAGATACCGCGATAGCTTCTGGACATATGAGAGAATTTAGTCCAGAAAAGTTGGCGGCAGCTTATTCTAGTAGATTTCACTTAGGGATACCTACTAAGGTATATGGAGAATTAAGCCCTAAAGCAAAAAGAAAAATATATACTGCTTTTAGTATGGCAATAAATAAGTTATCTAAGAAAAATAGAGAAAAACTTAAAGGTGCAAAATTCTTTGTATATTCAGGTAATTACGATGGTATAGAAGATGTTAAGGCAGCATTTACTAAAGGATTAGCTGCAAGTAACTCAGAACAAGATATGAAAGCTTTAGAAAGCTCTTTAAAGAGATTTGAAGGTGGAGTAACTGATTCTAAAAGAAAACATATACATATTGTAAATCCTGATAAATCAAGAGATTTAATGAGAATAGTTTCTCATGAGCTACACCATCTAGTAGAAGATAAAGATAAAGTAGTTAAACAATTTGCTAAACAACCTTTAACAAGATATGCTAGAAAATATACAGATCCTGTAAAAAGATCTCGTGAAAGTATGTCAGATTTATTTGGACACTTTATCAAATATCGGGCAAAACAAGAGAATAAAACGAAACATCCCACTATGCAAATAGTGGGATTCGTAAGAAAAACATTTCCGGGAAGAACTGAAAAGGAGTCGAGATTTAAAAGATACCTGATAAGAAAACTTCATATTCTTTCAGGGACACCTCTTCCTCGCATAGGTATAAAGAAACCTCTTCAGTAGCTTTTTTATATAAAACTACCTTTGTCTCACTTGGAAAATCTTCTTTGAGTTGAGACATTCTTTTTCCAATAGCAAAATTTATTTCATCATTAAATCTTGCGTCGTCTTTGTGATGTAGAGCCAAACCTAGTTTGGCTCTTTTTTGTAGAACTATCTGTTTACATATGGTGCCGGGCAAAGCTTTAGTAGGTAAAGGATTTTCGGAGGGATCTGAGTAATCTTTCATAGAAGTGATTATAATTCTGTTTTTGTAGCAGTTGGATATACTCCAAGAGTTCCACAGCTAGTTGTTATTGTTTTTGATAGAGAATCTTTTACTTTCAAGTCGTATATGTAATCATAATACCAGTCTGGAAATACTAGAGTTTCTGCTGCTGTTATTATAATTTTTATTAATCCCATTGCAGGATCTGTTATGGATAGTGAGGCGGGAGACACCTTTTTAATTACAGCATAGCTATCATCTTCGGATATTCTTTTTTTAACTGTAAAAGTTACTGTAGCTCCGGTTAAGTCTATACGAGTAAGATCTTCTTTTGAAACTGTTATGTATAGATTAGAAGTGGCATTCTTACAAATGTATAAGCGTATAGTGTCTGGTACGTTATATTTAACTTCTGTTGCCATATTATCCCCAACTTCTTATAAAAGACAGAATAGAACTTACTGTTGTGTTTATAGCTTTAAACATTGTTTTTGGTAGAGAAGGTATAACTTCGCTTGTACAATGTAAAGTTTGATAAAAAGTTTCTGCTATAGTAGAAGCTAATGTGACAGTAGGTAAAACATTAGAAGCTATGGATATTATCTTTGTATATGTTCTTATTATATAAGATACAGTAGTTATATATCCGACGCCTACTGCAACAGGATATAATGTTCTGAAAAAGGTTTGTCCTTTTAAGAAGTATTTATAAGCAGTTGAAGTTATAAGTATTACTATGTACAGTTTTTTAACTAAAGTAGCTGTTACTGAACAAGTTCTTGCTATAGGTTTTGCAACTTGTTTAGTTATTACACTTATTATAGGAGAATTTAAATTTTTTATTACTTGAATTCCCTTTAAAAATCTTATACTCACTGGAGAGCTAGCAATTAACACAGCAGAAAGATTATATACTCTAACACCTAATGCATATGTTATAGATATTGCGTGTAAAGTTTTTCTTAAACTAGATCTTAGTGTAGCTGAGTAAGAAGAAGTTACAGTTATTATTTTAAATAACCATTTCTTTATACTAGCTGTTACAGAAGATTGCACAGTAAAAGTTTTAGTTATGCTACTTAATCGAGAAGCTATTGTAGTAACAACTGAAGTTGGAATAAGGCTTACTAGATCTAATGATCTTATAACAAAAGAAAGAGTAGCAGAAGATATTTCTAATGTTTTAACGCCTATTTTAACTACAGTGGCAGAAGATCCTGCTGTTCTTGCTACACTCCAGAATATTCTTCTTATAAAAGAGATAGTCACAGAGGAGGCTACAGAACATATTTTGTTAGGTATTCTAACAAAAGATACTGCATTGTCTGTATATACGAGAAATGCTTTACTAAGAGCTTTTACTCTAGAGGTTAATGGTACAGCCAGAGTAGTTACTAAGAATATAAGAGCTTTTACATTAGCTATACTTACCGTTAAACTAGAAATGACGGAGATTATTAAACTTATTCTATTGATTAAAGAAGTAGATACAGAAGATGCTACGCTTTTTATTACCATAGGTTTTTTATTTACAACCGCAAAATCTGATGTAGCAGATACTGCATGTAAAGTATAGTTGTATGAAGTCATAGTTATCCTTTTGGTAAATTTCCTGAAAATATACAAAATAATCCCTTTTTACAGGGATTATTTTGCATACTCTTTCATTTAAGTTAATTTACAATGTTTTAAATAAATCTTAGGTGAACTGTAATTTAACTGTAAATTGTATAGAATCTCCGGAAGCTAGTGCAATACCTGTAAAGTCAGATTTTACACATAGATTACCTGAAGAAGATGCGTCGAATGTTCCTGCATTTGTAATAGTTAATGATGCCCCGGCTGTAAGAGTTCCTACAACCTGATAAGTATCATTAGTCTGAGAAACTGTTACTCTAGATGAAGTTCCAGTTGCTCTTGCATAACCACCTGTGGTATCTTCCGTAAACAATGAAGTATCAGAGGTAGCTGCGGTTCCTGATCCTGTTCCCCAACCAATATATAGAGGCTCTGTTCCAGATCCTTTTATGCGGTTGGTAACAATAGCTTTACCTGTATGGGCAAAAACTGTGGCCATTAAGTTCTCCTGCTTAAAGTTAATTCTTTAAATCTTAAATATCCATTTTTAAACCATTGTCTTACTCTTGAAAACAATGAGGGCTTTTCCCATTTAGCTATTACACCAAGATTTTCTACTGTTCCGTCCGCTCTTATGATTACAGCTTCTACGTTTATGGATTTTACTCCGGCATGAGCATTATGCATTTTAAATCTTCCGTTGTTAGAATTTGATTCCAAGCTTATATAAAATTATAGCTGATATAATTGTACCTAATACTTGAAGGGAAAGCAATATAATATTTTTCCATTGGGTATTTTTATCTGTTAATTGAAATTGTATGTTATCTACTGTATTTTTTAATTCTATAAATTTTTTCTGAAAGTCTAAATTTTGTGTTATTAATTCTTGGACTATTGGAGGACCTTTGGACTCCATAACTAATAATCTATCTTTTAATATGTCTAAGTAAGTTTCTAATCTATCAATTCTTTTTATATCGAATCTTTCAAGTATAGATATACGATGTATAACTTCTTTTATTTGTGAAACCAAATCTAATATGCTAGATTTGGTTTCTGATTTAGATTCTAGTAGAGAATCTAGTTTTTCTTGTAAAGAAATTAATACTTTTTCTGAGTCTGTCATTTTATCCTTCCGTTGTTTTAAATAGAGTGGATACTCCAGACAAAATATTCATCGTGTCCACGTTAAAACATCCTGAAGGGTCTTTACCTTGTTTACTTAACATAGTTACCCATTGATCCATAGCCTCGGATGCTTTGTCTTTGTCGTCTGTTGCCTCTAAAGTAAGATCATAGATGATTTGAGCAGAGATGTTTTTATCCGTTATGGATCTTATTCTATCTTCTGCTCTTAGTCGGACAATATTCTGATATAACCCAATTTTCTGTGCTTTAGATAACGGAAATGGGTTTAATCCGTAGAATTTGGCGATGTCGGCATCATATCTATATTTTTTTTTAAGTCTGCTGCTATACTCTTTATATGTTTAACAAATTTAAGGGCAGCAGCATGAGATATCTTAGAAAAACCATATGATTTTAGTAATTCTGCTATATCTTCTACTAGGTGACCTTCCATATCTGGAAACATACTTCTTTTTTTAGTAATATCTGACAAGTCATTAAACACTTTAAATATATCTAGAGATACAGTAGTTTCACCTAACTTAAAATCTCTAAAACCTTCGTCTTCTTGGCCTAAATCTATTACATTAGTACTCATTATTACTTCCTTATTCTAAAGTTGGAAACCCTATTAGTTTCGCGGCTTCGTCTAAAATTTGACTTTGCCCGGATAATGTTAAAACCTGTTGTGCTGCCGTATCTTGCTTAGGAACTTGTGGTTCCTCTATTTGCCAAGGAGTTTTAGGTGTTCCCAAGAACCCAGAAGGATGTCCTTGTACATAATATTCTATGTACCAAGCCCCATAATGAGTCTTGTTATCTGCTTCTCCCATAGCTTTCTTAGTAAATACTCTTCTACGCTGTATTACAGTCCTTCCTCCATATTTTAACAAAGTTGGGGCTACAACTTCATAGTTTAGTCTGGCAGCATGTCCTTTTAAGACTAATATATGTGATGGTTCGTTTATTATTTGAATAACATCTGTATCTATTGGAGGATCTATGGTAGGCGAGAAATCTGAGTTAGGACTTCCGCCCTTTAATGAGTTAGGTCCTGTGTTAAAAGTAGCATCTTGATTAGTTCTTATTACTTCATTTAGTACTATATCTTTGGGGATTTCTTTATCTCCAAAGTCTGCTACGACTTCGTGATAAGGAAGAACCTTATGCCTTATTATCTTATTATCTGTGCTTATTTCTAATTCACAGTCATAAGATAGCCAGCTATTTAATGCAGAAGGAGTTGTTATAAAATCAGCTACTGTCTGAGTTATAAAATCTGACGCTGCATCATAAGAGTTACCTTCATCTATGGCATCTTCGTCTTCTTCAGAATAAGGAGCTATAGTAGGTATAGAGATAGTACTTGTATATTGTGTAGACTGTTCTTCGCTGGTGTCGTTTGCTAGTTCTTCATAGAAGATATCTATATCATCGTTGCTTACTTTGGGCAAGTTTTCAATTTTATCTTTTAATTCCGGATGAGATTCTAGAAATACTTCGGCAGCATATATCTCGTACTTTGAATGTAAACCTATTTGATTTTTAGAGATTAGTTCATCTTGCTCTTTTTTAGCTGCTAAGAAGGCTTCCTTTGTAACGTCAGCAGATGTAAATTGGTCATCACCTAATAAACTTATACCAGAAGAGTATAAATAACTTATACCAGAAAAGTATAAATACTTGAATGTCGCCTTATCGCCGTCCTGATAGAAATACTTCGGGGCCGTAGTCTTAACTGCTGTTGGAGGAGGTTTTATATTATATCCAGTACATTTAATTATGTTAGACCCGAATAAGCCTATTATTGGAGGACCACTTTTAAACTTAAATTCTTGTAAAGATCTAACTGGTTTTTTATTAGGATATTCTCCGTGTAAAGGAATTGCTCGATCTATGTTTTCACCTAACACATGAATGTTTATAGGTCTATCATAAGATCTGTCAAAATATAAATCAGTTCCGCCTCTGGCATTATTTGAAGAATACTTTTGACTTAAAAGCCAATCTCGATGTACATTAAGGTCTGTATATTTAGAAAACAATATAGAGGCAACATATTGTCTTCTTTCTTTAGTTAGTACAGGATTTGTATCTTTAGAATCCGGATGTTCAGATACGAATCTGTCTACTTCTTTTGTTATCTGTAAATCAGAAGCTATTATTGCAGGTATTCCGTGTCCTGTCATAACAAAGAAACTTCCCATATCAGATACTATTTTATAAGCTAACGTATAAGTTACGCTATCTGAAAATATATCTTCTCTACATTGGAAAGTGTGAGGTATACAAGAGGTGTTGGACTTAACTACCAGTTTTTTCTGATCAACGCCCTTTATATCAGTTATGTTTATTCCTTTTCTATTTAACAGTAAAGGAACAGCTAATCTTTGAAATACTAATTTTAAGAAGTCTACATAAGCTTGTCTTTTAGAAGGTAATTGTTTTATATTAGTGTATATGGGTTCTTCTTCATCTAAAGTTTTATACGAGTCTGCGTAACCTTTTATACCCTCTGAAGGAGGTTTAGCAAAAACATGTTTACCTAATTTAAAAGTAGCAGATATAGTAGTATTAAAATTTAAGAATTTTGCACCAGTAGAAGAAGTATCTTGGTGTGCTTGTACAGACGAATATCCTGGTACGAAACTAAATGGAGGATGTTCTTTATCTGTTATTGAGAATCTAAGGAAAGCCTTAGATTCGTCTATTGCCCACTCAAATGCTTCTCTTCTAAAATTAAAAGGTATGATAATACTATTAAATACTAATTCTTTATACTGATCTACTGTTTCGTAGTTTTGTAGATTTCCTATATTATCAAAAGCAAAAGGACCGTAGCAAATTTTATTGTTTAAAGGTGCTGAGCCTTGAGGAAATACTTTAGATATTTCAGGATATTTTCTTAGTAAGGGAACTCTTTTGAATAATCCGGAAAAGAAATAATTTCTGAAATATATGAAAGCCTCATGTTTATTATCTTCTGTTTTTACTTTTGAATCAAATTCACTGTAGGATAAGTCTTTTCCGCCTTCAGTATATACATCTTCCATGTATTTACATATATTAAAGAAAAGATTACCTATTTTTTCTGCATCATTGTCTAATATGAATAATCCTAAACTTTCATATGTATCTATTAATAATCTATTAAAAGCTTCATCTGTAACAGAAACTTCTATGGGCATTAGTAAACAAGTTTCTTGATATTTCTTTATAGCTGCGGTTAAAGAATAATAGATATCTTGTATCTTGTTTTTAGATTCTTCTGTTCCAAATCCCAGCATTTCTATTGCTGTTTCTTGTAACTGTAGATATTTATTTACTTTAGCTGCATTGGCATTTGTATTTCTTACAGTAGATGTGGGAGCCAAAGTACCTAAAGATCTTAGCATTGGAGGAACTATTCTTAAATGTCCCTGTATCGATCTAGTACAATACCCACTAGAATCATATCTATATGTTACCGCATAGTTATATTCTAATATTCTACTTTGTAATTCATTTAAATCTAAATCAGTACCGTGTAAGCAAAATTCACATTCCCATTGAATTTTATAACATTTGTTAAATCCAATTGGTTCAAGAGATACTATTCTGCACTTTGGTCCGAAATTAAGATCTTGTATGAATTTACCTGTTGCTGGATGCAAGGTGTTTACAACTATGTCAGAAACACCTTGTCCTATATATCTTAATGTTTTACCTTGCTGTGTTAATTTATCTGTTATTATCTTTATTTCTGAATCTACAGTAGATGCTAGATGTATAGGAACTAAACCAGGAATAGGTACTTTTTTACCTGGAGCATCTACTTGTATGTTTAAAGCTTGATTATCTCCTGGTATGTTTCTTCTTGGCGTTATATAACTAGAGATAGTTAATAAGTATCTCTTCCATATATCTGTTCTTTTTGAAGAATCATGCTGAGGAGTTATAGATAATCTAGATTTTGTTCTAGTTCCGAACATGTAGCCATTATATTCTATAAAAGATATAGGGCTACCCTGTTCTTGTAAAGCCATTCCCATTTTATATACCTATTGTTGGACTTGTTGTTTCTTTATTTATCTTGGTTCCTATAGTTTCATTCATATATCTGAATATATCTAGAGCTACTTCATTGGACATTTCTGAGTTTTTCTTTTCCATATTATAGCTATTATATAGTCTAGCTAATCCAACTATCCAGCCTGCGGGGCCACCCGCAGCTAGAAGTCCAGCGACTAATGATTCCATTCCTGGCCCGAGACTTTTTTGGCCCTTTACATATTCTGTTACCATAGGTATAAAAGTAGCTAAACCTTCTAATACAGGCACCAAGCCGTCTAGAACAGGGTTGGCAATAGCAGCTAAGGTTTTCTGAGTTTCTATCCAGATTTCTCCAGATTTCTCATATACCTCAGCTAACTTCATACCATATTCGGCTTCCATATCTATATCTGCTGTTATTTGAGATACTTCTACTGAAGCTTGAGCTGATTGTATGGGACCAGATACATAGGCTAAACCTTCTGAAAACTTATTTACTGATTGGGTAGCTTGTACTAGAGATAAACTTACTCCCTTTACAACTTCTATCATGGCAGCTAGTGCTGTTCCTGCTCCAGGTAGATATGAAGCAAATAAAGCCATAGCGTCAAAAGGGGCTCCTAAGATTTGCATAGGGTCAGCACCTTTTCCTCCAGATAAAGTAGGACCTAATAAGTCTTGAGCGACAGCAGTACCAGAAGCAAACTGAGGAGCATCTTTAAACATGTCTCCTACTGTTCCGTTTGCATAGTGTTTTATACCATCTGTTGCTTGTCCAGTTTGGGATAGATTAACATTGAATGAATTAGGATCTTTTAATATTTCAGACAGAGTATCTAGACTGCCAGATAATTCTGTACCTCCCGCGAATTGTGGGGCACCAGAAGAGTTTTTTAAGAATTGAGAAATATCTTGAAAGTTTTCTTCATCTATTGCCCCTGTTGCTTTTCCGCCTTGGAAAGTTTCGGGGTCTTCTATTCCTGCTTGGGCTCTCTGGCTTTGATTTAATATGTGTACCGGAGCTTCTGTTGGATTAAGTACTAATTCAGCAGCTCTTTTATCTCCTGTACCATCTCCTACCCAAAAAGCTTTCTCCTTTGTTGCTCCGCCTTCTGCCATTTTAGGTGCGGCTGTGGCAGATGAAGAACTTGCTTTAGGAGCAGAGTTTGCTAAGTTTCCAGCTGAGTTTTGATTTGTGTTTACAGAAGAAGAGGCAGTAGAACTAACGGTTTTTAACTGTTTATCTACTCCTCCTGTTTCAAAAGATTTTAATTCTTGTTGTATCTTGGGAGTGTTTTCTTTTTCGTCAGAAAACATTCCTTTAATTTTGCTATATAAACGAGAGATTGAAGATTCTTCTTGTTCTTCAGGTTTTAAAAGTGAAGATTTTATCTCTGTTATTGTATCATTTATATTATTTAGTACCGCAAGCGAATCTCTTGCTATACCTAAGCTGGGAGAATCTAAAGACTCTCCCGGGCTTATGTCTATAGTATCATATCTTTTGGTCATTTTAAGCTATTGAAAACCATTTATAGTTTGCTACTTGAGTAACTCTAGTTGCTGTAGCTGCTACGGCAACGTTTTGTCCTCCTGTAGCATCTATTATACCGGCTTTTCCATAGAGAGTAGAGTTAGCTTCTGATACAGTAACTAAACTATCATAGAAAGGAAGTAGTTGAAGTTCTACGGGGACTTTTCTTAATCTACTATCGAATACTAGAGGGAAGGAGTTGTTAGGTACAATAATAGCATTCTGAGCAGTTATTGCTTGCATATGTAATTGACCTATTGTTGGAAAATCTGCTGCGGTAGTTCCGGGAGCAGCAACCAATACTAAGTTACCTCCATATGTCGAACCAAGTCTTCCTACAGTTCCCATAGTTCCTAGTGTAGCCCAAGGCCAATAAGGAACAACAGAACCGTATCTGAAAGCAATTGCTTCCCAACCTATACGGCAGTTACCTCCTCTATATACTATATCTACTATAGATCCTCCCCAGATATCTCCTTCAACTGGTTCTCCTACTACCTGAGTAGTTAAGGTAAATCCTCTATGAGTTGCTCCAATCCATGTAGGAGTTGAAATATCTGCGGCGGGTATATAAGCTCCGTCACCTCTGGCTACTGTATATCCTGAAGGATAATTTATCAAACCTGCGGCAGAAACATTAGGAGGAGTATAAAATCCAAAATATTGTCCTGCCACGAAAGCATCAAGCGGGGCTCCCATTATCTTTTCCTTTTAATAATTGTAACATCTCTTCTTCTGTTAAATTAGGGTTTCTAAAGTAAGATGTTGGATCATCAGCATTTGGCACCCATGCTGCTTTATAAATCTCTGATTTTCTACATTTAGGACAGTTTACTACTTCCATACATGTAGTTGTGGCATTATACGGAGTTGGAATATGTGATCCTCCGCAGGCAACCCTAAATTTTCTATTCATGTATCCTACCACATTTCCAGTTTTATCGCCATACAAAAAATGCATAATAACTGCTGTCCCAACATACGGGGGACGTGAATCACACTTAGGACATATTGGGACTACGGCCTCGAATACATATCCTAATCTTCCATTTTCCGAACAGTCTGGATTCATGCACTGAAATAAGAATGTATTAGACATTTGGTTGTAAGAAATCTCCAACTAGATTTGGGGGTAAGTTATATTTATCCCGTATTGCGTCTCCATTTATGAGGCCGTCAAAGTTTTCAGGATAAGGTTGATAAGTATAAAATTGAACTCTTCGGGCTTCTCCAAAAGAAATACTTTGTACTAAAGCTTCCTCTTGTGCTTCCCTAGAAGCGGCGTGAAACCATTCTCCTCCAACTAATCTCGGAGCAGAAGATGACATAAATCTAAGTGGTTCTACCCATCTATTTTTAGTTACATCCATTCTAGAGTTAGCTATATGTAATATGTGATAATTCATGCCTATAGATTCTACTAGAGTATGTACGAATTCTCCCAAACCTAAAGATTGATCTACTATTACTTTCATACCTAGTCTATCAAAAGGTGTTTTTGCACATCTGAAAGTAACTGTAACATTTAAACCATATATAGCATCGAGTATTTCCAGGTTATTTCCCCGGAAAGTACTCGCATGCACTGCAACGAAAATCTCTCCCGAATTAGTAGGCGGTCTACCATCTACTGTAACATCACAACTATTTTCGTCTAATTTCTTGTCGTCAAAAGATATATTTTCTATTAAAAAATCCTTAGTTGCGTGTAATAATTTAGCATATGACATTTATTTTCCTTTTTATTAAACCGAATAATCATACTCGCTTGACCAATCTACTGACTGTCTATAAGGAGTAGGACTTTGCTGAGATATACTTCTTTCTACTCTTACGCGGAAAGTAGGATATCTTTGATCAATTCTAACGTTACTCCAAGCAGGTGCTTGAGTTGCTCGAACTGGAATACCAGGAATCTCATATATACTTCTATGTACAGATTCTAACCATTCTATTGCTTGTTTATATATTGTGGTTATAATTCCAGAAGGTATGTTACCTCTTCGAGATTCAAGTAAATAACAGGCTATGTCAGTAGCTCTGCGATTTACCCAAGAACTTGTAACCATGTCTTCTGGTCTATATATTGAAGCACAATAAAAATTTATAGTTTCTGAGGCATCAAAGATGCAGTCTTCTACTGCTCCCCCTTCTGCAAAAATACCTCCGGGACCATAATCTTGAGTTCTATCTTTTACTCCAGCTATGGTTAATCTTCTTTGAATGTCTCCCGGATCACAGTAATAATAAGTAGGTACTCTTGGTGTTATGGCATTTGTTGCGGCAGATGTTTGAGGTTGATTCATTTATTATCTCCTTCTACGTTTTGTGTGAGTTTTTGTAGGAGGGTTGGCGTTACCTGCTGCTTCTAGTGCTTGCGGAGTAATAGTTTCCATAGAATCGTGATCTTCTTGATCTTCTTCTACTTCATCCAAACCGGCATTGTTTTTGCCTTTAAACATAGAAACTAGTTTAGACAGTTTGTTGTGGTCGAATTTATGTAACTCGTTCTCCCTATGAGCTTTAGTAATTTCAGATATTATATGATCTTTTGCTGAGTTAGGTATTCTTTGGCCTTGTAAAGTAGCTATAAGTTTAAATACTTTTTCTGCGTTACCTTGAGTTATACCATTTCCAGATAAATAGGCATCTGACACAAACTTACTTGCTCTCCTAGAAGCTTCAGATATGTTTCTTTGACGCATAGCAGGAGAGAAACCTCCTCCATAATACAAGAAAGTATTCATCCTTCTTTTAGCATAGTCATCAAGTACTTTAGATACAAGTTCTTTAGTTTTTAGTCCTACTCCGATGCCTCTTAGGATAGGAGAGAGTGCTTTTTGTACTGTGCTTTTAGTGTTATCTTTTGTGGTTGGATCAGTTTTACCTAATATAAGAGTACTATCATCTGAGCTTTTAGCTGAATTAGTTGTCGGAGCTAAAACACTTGGTTGTGTGGATCTAGGAGGCTGAGGCGCCGGAGGCGTCGGTGAATTAGCTGGTTTTGCTGTGGGAACAGGTGCAGTAGGGGGCTCGGCTGTGGCACTACTTGTTTTACTTGAAGAAGTAGCCTGAGTAGCAGGAGTAGGCGAAGGAGTATTTGGCGTAGACTCTTGTATATCATCTGCTTCTATTTCTTTTTCTCTACTTCCGTCACTTAACCTATACTTTTTACATAAAGCCTTATGTATCCCATTAACATTATTAATATAACTCATATTGTATCCTTAGTCAGTATAAATAGAAAAAGGCAGGTATTACCTGCCCTTTTTCTTAGTAGATTACGTTTCCGAAAGCAATTGCCTTTGGAACATATAGTGCAGGTATTGAGTTATCTACCGCAATTAGTTCTATAGAAGCTGGCTTGATGTTAGTGAATGTCCATGCGTAGAAGCCGAATCTTTCGATTGGAGGGGCCCCGTATGCATCAACAACTAATTCAGAACCAACACACATTTCTACCCAATCAGAACCAGGATCAGGAAGGAAAGAAACTTCCCCGTTTGTTGAGTCGAAGAATCTCTTATAGGTTGTAGTTCCGCCGACGCCTTGAATATCAAGTCCGGCATCATAAATGTGCCACTTGAGCCAAGGTACAGCTTTAATTACACCTACGAATTCATTTGAGGGTAATCCATCAGGACCCTTTTCCTCAACGCTATCATATTGTGCGAATACTGTGTTTGCAGTTCCACCAATATCATGAACCTGAGTGTTAGATAGTACATACTGCCAGGTGTTTGAATCAGTCCAGATGTGTCTTAGGGGACGGCCTGTTAGCTGTTCCATTGCCTGGTTAATTTTTAGCAAGTGAGTGAAAATAGAAGTTCCAGCGTTATCCCACCGGCCGTCTATAATGTTACCTGCTCCGGTCATGTTCAACTGGTTTTTGTTACCAGAAGGAACCTGATAATCTACAGAGAAAGTACCAGATCCTGCGTCAACAGGAACCCAATCATCTCCGTCTTGTAGAACATCAAAAGATCCTTTTAACATTCGGCTAACCATAAACTCTCGGAAGTTAGCAAATTCCTGAGCTAGTACTTCTTCCTGACGAGTAATATAGTTTAGTCCCATCTGGTCTATTTCACCTGCGGGACGGCCTAATGCTCTTAGGTTGTTTAGCTTTTCGTAGTCTAGACGAATTTCTTCGTGTACTCTAGGAAAAGTTCCAGTTACTCTACCGACGCCTTGAGGTTGTGTGGTAGCAGGACCTGAGCCAGGGGCTCTAATCTTAGCTATTTTGCGTGTCTTGTCTAGAATGTCCCAGGCGAATATTCTTCGTCCTACGGGGTTATTATTAGGCCCACCTAGTTGCATACCGAAGAAATTCTGTAGACGGCTCTGGGGAACCTTTATACGAGAAATTACTCGGTTAACAACTGATGGACTCAGGATTTCCTGTAACGTTGCTGCCATTTGTTATTAACTCCTATTAGTTATTGTTTATTTTAGGCTACGGTGACAGTAGTGTCTGATAGAACTTCTACAATCCACTTGGTTCCTGCGGCATTAGTGTAAACTACTGCAACTGAACCTATCTTCTGGTTTGCGGTGCTGAAAGTAGCACTTACTCCGGCTGCGTTGTTCTTGCATACTAGAGTATCAGAACCAGCTCTAGCGATTGCCATGTTCTGGTCTACGGTATTTACGAACTTGAACCAAATACCTTTACAGACAGGGTTTGAAGAACTATCAAGTAGTGCAGGTAGGGTAAAGGATACTGCTCCAGAGGCCCCTGTAGTCTCAAATACAGTACCATTATCTGCGGCTACCACAGTATAGTCTGCTGTCTTTGCAACACCTTGTTTCCAAGGGAAAGGATTACCTACTAGATCATCATCGAATACAACTCTGCCCTTTAGATGAGCCCGGCCCTGTTGATCTAATCCAGTTAGAGTAGAAGCAGAAGCTACGGGTGCATTATATAATAGTTGACCACCTTTTACAGGGCCACCAACTACGACTACTGCTGTTCTATCTGCTACAGAACCTGAAAGTCCTAGCATCTTAACATCAGAAGCTAATATACCGCTAGCAACCTGAGAACCATCTGTTGCATCTACATCATAAGGTGTCCACTTTCCAGAAGACAACTGAGCTAATACTAGACCCGCTCTTAGGTTTGTGGTTGGTGTATTACCTTTATCAGTAGAGGTAGATAATACTACTCCGCTGCGAAGTAAAACTTGTTCGTGTTTACCCCATAGGAACATTCTTTCTGCTGTTTCTACAGCAGTCTGTAATCCAGGTAATGCACTAAAATCGAAAAGCGCCATATTTTTCTCCTATTTTAAAAAATTAGAACTGGTAAGAAGTTGATCTACCTGTTGATCTTAGCTGAGCATCTGCTATTTTAGTAGCTTCTGCTTCGTCAAAAGACTTGAATTCAGAAGGTAAAGCTTCTTCTGCGACCTTACTTAGTCTTATTCTTTGATCATTAGACCAAGCAGATCCTTCTGGCATTAATTTAAAGTTATCAATATGGCTTTGAACCATAGAGGGTTCCTGTTTTCCGTTAGATCCTAAAGATAGTCTATATCCTTTTAGATCATTCTTTAGCTTAGTGGCAATTACAGGAGTAATTTTTCCTTGAGATAGAAGTAGTTCTACTTCGTTGCTCATTCGTGTTCTATCTGCTTCTTCTAGTTTAGCAGATAACATAGCTATTTTATCTTCGTGGTTTTTGTTTAAACTCATGCTCATAGAGGGTGGTTGCTCCATTAGTGGTCCTTTATTAGGGTCTTGTCCTGCGTCTTGTCCGCCAGCAGCGTCAACAGGAGGCTTTTCTCCGTCTTGTCCGCCTGCTCCTGCTAATGCATCTTCCATTCCGCTTAGATCTAGTCCCTGGAGTAGATCTTGATCTCCTCCTCCCATATCCCCCATTCCACCTTCTTTAGAGTGCTTTAGGGTGGCACAGGCTGCTTTTAGGGCAGGCATAAAATCTTCCTGAGTAGTATCATCTGGAATAATAATTCCTACTGACGCTAATAGGTCAATTAGTTCTGCATCTAAACCGGAAGTTTCATTATCTCCAGATTCAAAAGCGTGTTCCATTTCTTTTTCCTTCTTAGGTTTCTTGCTCTTTTTTGAGGGCTTGGAAGTTTCTTCAGTCTCATCAACCTTGTCTACTTCTGTATCTAAGCCTTCATTTTCTTTCGCCATTTTCGCTTCTCCAGTAATAGAATTACTTAACTTATGCTTCAAACTCAATCTTGTAGCTCCCAAAGGAGTTATAGATTCAAAATTATCTTGTCCGGGTACTACAGGATGAGTAACGAAAGCTAGGTGAGTTATAACGTCTTCCCAGACTCTTCCTTTACCATCTTTCCAAGCTGTTTCTACTTGAGGAGAAACCTCTTGAACAACTGTACCTACTCTGTCTGCATCTTCTTCTCTAGGAACATCTACAATGGCTATTAATGCACCTTTATCATCTTTTTCAAAGTTCTCTAGGAAACCAGCATTATATTTAGACTCATTGAATTCTCTTTCCTCGTAATCAGGGTTAGCCTTACTTTGGTGTCCCCAGGGAGTAGGTATTTTTAATCCTGCTTCCTTCATCTTATGAAAAGAGTTTACCCAATGATTTATTCGTTCCGGAGTTATAACTATCTCTCCGTCTGGAGACTGGTAAGTACCAGGCTCTAATACTTTCTTTTTAAACTTTGCCATTTAATTTTTACCTTCGTATATTATGTAAATTTTTCCTGTCAAAGTCAACAGAAAAATTAAGAATTTTTTTGTCTGGTTTTTAACACATTTTCTATGTATACTTTACTATATAACCCAAGGAGATGCAATAAAAAAATGGGAAATTTTTCTGATAAAAAAGTCGAGAAATTGAAGAAAATCAGATGCTGGTATAAAGAATATAAAAAAGGCAAACATTGTAAAATCTGCCCAGAAAAGGACAGTAGATGTTTAGACTTTCACCACATAGATCCAGACAAAAAAAGAATGTCTATATCTAAAATGGTCAGTTCTGGTAAAAATAAATGTCAAATACTGAGAGAAATTAAGAAATGTGAAGTGTTGTGTTCTAACTGTCACCGTAAGCATCACCACCTAATAAACAAGATTACACAAAGTGCTTTGCAAAAATGGCTATATAAAATAAAACAAACCCTACAATGTAGGGTTTGCGATGAAAATACACCTTGTTGTTTAGACTTTCACCATCTAAATCCGGAAATTAAGAAATTTGCTATAGGTGATATATGTAAGATGAAAGGTGTGACAAAAGAAGAGATTTTAGAAGAGATGGAGAAGTGCGAAGTAATGTGTTCTAATTGTCATAGAAAATACCACATCAATTGATGTGGTATTTTTTTTTTAGTTTAGTATCGGTCCTAAATGATCAAATATGGTTTCTGATAAATCTGGTGTTATTGATTTTTGCTTTATACTTTCTAATATAATGGCTTTAAGATCTTCTTCTTCGGTTTGCATATTAGCAGATATTTTAAAACATCCTCTATCTTCGCCCTTAGTTATTTTTATACTCGCTGAGTTAGAATCATGAAATAGGTGTATTTTTGTGCCACCTTCAAATATAGTATATTCATTAGGTAAAATTCTAGAGAGAAAATCTTCATAAGATATACGGTCACTACTAATATCTTCATAAGAGTTACTTATAGTATTGTTTATAAGGTCCACTTCATGAGTTGTTCCTTCTATATAGACAAGTACAGTATGATCTATATCCTCTGAGTGTAATTTATGTAAAAACTCTAAGAAATTCATAATTTACCATCCTAAAAATTTGATAATATCTGATGGAATATGTTTTATTAACTCTTCTGTCATACTCTTTTCGTCTATACTCAACTTTATTTGTTGTTTAATCTCGGGATCTGTAAATCTAAGAGAAAACTTTACATATAACTCTTTTTTCTCTTTATTTCTCTCGATTAATACTCTACTAGATCCTGTAAAGTTATATATTAGAGTAATTGTATCTTGACCTAAACCATACTTGAAACAAGAACTTTGTAAAGTTTTAAGTAATTTACCTACATCCACAAATACTCTTTTATTTGCATTATATAATTTAGTTATATAACCATTTGGATTATGTATAACATACCTTTCGCCATTTATATATAGATTATTATCTATTACTAGAGATATTCCGTTAATGTAAACAGGCTTCTGTTCTATTTTAGCTCCGAGCTTTTGTAGCTCTGTTACTAATTTCTCTAATTGCATTGATTTAACCTTTTTTATATATGTTTAAAAGTTTACCAAATTTATCTAAGGCTTCTCCCTGATGTAAAAACCCATTTTTTTCATATAATTTTATAGCAGGTAAGTTATCTGCGTGAGTAGCCACTAAACAAGGGTATATAGCATAACAAAGGAGCTGCTCAGCAACTCCTTTTCTTCTATGGTCTTTATCTACGGCTAACTCGCATATAACGTTAACCTTGTCTAATTTTATTCTGATAAAACCAACATTTTCTATGCCATAGAATATTCCTTCTTCCCATGCCTCTTCAAAATCAGAGCATAGATATTGTTGGTTATCTAAGAATATTCTTCTGGCCCATTCTTTGTCTTTTTCAGTTAGTTTTATCATTTTAGTGGCCTTATTAGAATTTCAATTCTATATTGTCTAGTTTAAATGAAGGAGTTTTATCCCAAGATAATTCTAGCACTCCATCTTGTAATGTTACTTTAGGATAAGATAATAGCATACAACCAGATAAAAATAACGCAAGTGTAGTAGAAGGATTTACCTTGCTATATGTAACTTTACCTGCACATTTAATTGTTTTTACCTTTATGTGAAGCCATGAATCCTGTATATTGATACTAATATTTTCTTTTTTAATACCAGGAACCATAACCTGCATAATTTGCTTATTATCTGTTTCTATATTTATATAGTCTAAAGTATTGCAAAACCAATACTCTGGAAACACACTATTACAGTTTGGATCGTGCCAAATATTTGGGTACTTGATTTGCATTGCTGTCAACTTAGGATCTAACATACTTTAATTTCCTTATTTTCTAGCTTGAATGAAGGTACTTTATTCCAAACTAAAGTTAGTACGCCGTCTTTTAGAGACAACGTTGGATAAGACTTTGTTTTATTATGTAGTAAAGGATAAAATAAACTATTTCTAGCGAGCCTAGTGTTGCAAACAACTTTATTTTGGTTATCTTCAGGAATTACTTTTACATATAGTATTTCATTTTCTATATTTACTTTTAGATTCTTTTTTTCTACTCCCGGTACATAAACTTTTAAGATTTGTTGTGTATCGTTAGCTTCTTCTTGATATTCTAGAAGATGTACCTTTGGGATTTCATATTTATGCATTTTTGCCCTCTTTTAATTTCTTTAGCTTTCTACAATGTATTATAGCTTTGAGGTTGTAAATATTTTCTAACGTTTTAAAATAAACTAGCTCTACTCCTCCCATAAGTTTTCTATTGTATTCTAAGGGTATATCTTTCATCACTTCTGTCCAGGCAGATACAACACTTAGTTTACCTTCTGTTTGCAGTAAATCGCCTTTAAGATATACGGCCAAATCTAACAATTCTTCGTAGGCTTCCTGTAGAAAATCTCTATTTTGACTTGGATGAACAAATTCTTTATACTTATTGTATCCAAACTGTTCTCTATTTAACATATCCTCATGAATATGTAAGGTAAGTTCATTTTCAGTTAAGTTCGTCATAGCGTCTCTTTAACTCCTGCAATTTGATAAGACTTATTACTAATTCTTCTATTTTTGATTCTAGGTTTCTTAATATAGTTGGACGATCAGTTATATCAATAAATACACTTGTTGCTGCTCTCTCTTTTATCATAGTAAGAATTTCGATATGCGTTTGTATATCCGCAATTCTTTGAGCTAGTGTTGCTCCTATTTTTGAATTTTTATCCAATATTTTCAGAGAGAATAATAAATCGTCCTTTATGTCTTGAACATGTACTGCGTCTATAGTAGATTTATGTTCTAAATACTCGTGTACAGGATCTAGTAGTCTTCTAAAGGAACATATAGCATATATAGAATTTGGATCAGGTATATTATATACATCAACTTCTTCTAACTTTAAGTTATCCATCAAAACGAAAGTATTAAGATTAGCTGCAAAGTTAGGTTCTGGAGTATTAGGATTACTCAGGTATAGAGCTTTTTTAATACCTTTATCTGTTATAAGTTTTACTTTAGGTACTTCATCTGAAAAGTACTGATCAGTAAAGTTAGCTAATCCCAACATAAACTCTTCAAGTTCAAAATAAACTGTAGGAGTTGTATATACTACGTCTACATTTGAAGTGGTTATGTTATTGTGTATTATACACCACCACCAAATACCCGACTTCATTTCAGTAAAAACATCACTAGATATCTTACTTCCGTCTAAAAACTCTTTAAATTCAGAGTTAACAGACTGAGTATCTGACAGAGGGCTACTTGGAGTTATTATGTCAGCAGGAGTATCTGTAGTAAGAAAAGGCATCTTTACCATTTTAGCTTCCTGGTATAAAATTTAGGTCGTTTCTTAGTAACCACTTATTCATAGAGTCTAAAGACCTAAACATTCCTTCGCCCTTTAAATCAGACCTTAATATCATTCCGCAGTAATAATACTTGCCATTTACTTTAGTAAACACTCCTCCTCCAGAGCATCCACTTCGGATTTCACATGTAGTAAGGAAAAACTTTTCGGGCCATTTGTCATTTAAACATATCTGTTGTTTTACTACTGTTCCTTGATATACTCCACCTAAAAATATTCCATAACTGTTACCTACGCAAATTACTTTATCCATAGGTTTTAGGTTTATAGATTTTAAATTAGCATATCCTAGAACATTAGAGCTATCCATAACTTCAAAAATTGCAATATCTACGCCTTTTGTGTGGCTATCTTCTGAATATGAAGCGTTAATTAGCTTTACAGGAATCTGTAGCTTATCTATTAATTCGCCTTGATCATTAAATAATAGTGAATATACATTAACATTATCTAAGTTAGGCAAATCTTCTATTCCGTGCCCGCAAGTTAAGATATAGTAGGTGTTTAAATACTTAAACACGGTGCCAGAAAAATAACCTGGCTCATCCTTATCTTCTGTTACTACAAAAAGTACATTAGTATTAAATACATGATTTTGAAAATCTGTTGTCTTAAAGTCATTGTCTGGGGATGTTTTTAGGAGAAACATAGCACTTGCGATAAACATTCCTAAACACACACAAAGTGCATAGTATATTTTTTTCATTAAATTACCATAGTTGCTTTTTTATTTATTTCATAGACATAAGTCGAATCTAAACAGAAGTCTTCTGCTCTAAAAGGCTTGTTGTTTCCCTTGTACACTAGGTTAGGTCTAACATCAACCTTACAGGAATATATTTCTTTGGCTAATTCTATGTGTTGTTCATATATGTGAACATCTCCACCTATCCACACTAGACTTCCAGGTTCTCTTCCTGTTAAATTACAAACCCATAACAGAAAAGCCCAATATTGTATCCAGTTGTGAGGTACGCCACATATTACATCTGCCGATCTTTGATACGTTTTTATTGTAAGCTTATTATCTATGCTTACTAAGGCTTGTATTACGGTCCCATGACAATTTGTGATAGGGCATTTCTCACTTGCCATGTCAGCCGTATTCCATGTAGTTATTACATTTCTTCTACTATATGGATTATATTTAATACCTTGAATAAAAACATATATAGAGTCTACTGTTTCGCCGTGTCCTGCAAAATCTCTAAATTGACAGGAATAATTTCCATAAATCTTACCATCTTTAGCCCAGGGTTTCCACCATTCTAATACAGAAGGGTGTAAATCTTTTATGTCATTAGATCCTGACATAAACCATTCCCATTCTCTAAGAGCTAATTTCCAACAGGTTTTACGAAGACCTAGTAATGGAGTTTTGGTAAATTTAATAGAAGTTTCTTCATCTGACCTATAACAGAGAGAATTCCTTGATTGGATCTTCTCTCCGTTTAGGCAAGCCTTAATTAATTTCTTATACTCAACTTCTTGGGTCATTCTTTCCTCTTAGAGGCATCTGAGGCTTATTAGGTACTCTTTTTAGCTGAGCTTCAACTATTTGATCTATTTTTTCTGGTTTTATATCTATCTTTTTAGGTACTCTAGGGTCCTTAAAAGGATCTTCATCTTTTGCCACAACAACCTCCTACGGGACATTCACAAGATTTACACTCACAGCAGCACTTTTCAACTAGATTCTTAACTACTGGACAAACCTTAGTAGATACTACTCCAGCTACGAAAGATAGAGCTACTGCGAATACCACTGCTGCTAAACAAGATACTACTTTCATTCTTCATCTCCTTAAAATTTACATGATACGTCTATATTATAGCACGTTATAAATAGTTTTAAAAGCTAAATCCGCCATTTTTTCTCATTCCACTAGGCAATCCTTGTTCTAAACTATACGGAAGAAAATCGCTATTGTCGAACATATCTACTTTAGTTAGTTCATTACAAAGATAAGATAAAATATCTACTATTTCATCTGATTTACCTTTAGGGAAAGTCAATAATTCTAATTCTATGTCTTCTAAGTAACTAGCATTCTTAGGGAAATATACTTTTCCATTTTCCATCCTTATTACGGCACCCATAGGTAGGTTTGCTCTGTTTTGCTTACCTTTACCTTCGGGCTCTAACGCTTTTACTGGAAGATTCTTTAATCTTGCTTCTATTATTAATTGAATAGCTATTCCCATGTTTTCTATTCCTATAAACTGCGGTCTATAGTAACCGTTAACATAAATTAGCTTATTTAATATATCATTATATCCTATTCTATCTCTTATCAAATGAATTAATAGTATGTCTCCATCTGGAGTTATAGCCCAAACACCTATAGCTGTATAGTCAGAGGTATTTGTTACTTTATTGGCTGTATCTACTGTTACTATTTTTTTACATTTATTATCTTCTATGTATTTTCTTTCTCCATTAGGCAATTCTAATATATAGTAATCGCCTTGTTGAGTAAAGTATCTAAAAGAAGATTTCTTAAATATACCTCCTCCTTCAGGTGCCGGCTCTTGTTGATACAAGGCTGACCAATAATAAGAAGATATTGCTCCTGAGTTTTTTATGCTATGTAATTTCTCTATTGGCCACATTTCAGGCCATAAAGCTTCTCCTCTTTTTCTTCCTAAAGCTAAGGGAGGTTCTTGTTCATCTTCTGTTGCTATAGCAGAAAGCTTTATATATTTCCATTCTTCGCCTTGTTCTTGCTGGACTTTATCAAGCAATCTACCTATTAAATCATCGCAGTTGTGTACAAGACAACCTTCTGACAGGAAGTCAGCGGAGTCAGTTTTTATATCATATACAGGACCTTCATAATCAAATTGTTTTATATGTTTTATATTGTAATAACATCCAGTATCTGTTACTTCTATTGATTTAAAGTTTATTGGAGTATCTACTTTAGCTATTTTGTCGCATACTGTTCTAATTTCCCACTTTTTAAGCTTCTTTACATACCTTATAGAGCTTGGAGCTTTTAACAATAGAAGGCATTGTCTTATACCTTGTAATAAACTTAAAGAAGAAGAAGCTATTCTAAGATATTTCTTATGTAAGCATCCATCTCCTGCATATATGCCTTGCACAAATGATATAAGGTATTTTTCATTTAAACTATATACAAATTCGGGAATTACTTTATTTAAAGCTCCTCTTCCAAATAATTCTACTAGTCTTGCAAATTTATAGTCTGTGCATTTAGCTTGTAGTGAATTTTTCTTTATCTTATAGTTTAAAGTTATTCCATATTTATTTAGAACTGATTTAACAAATAAAGCTATCTGTTCCTCTTTTTTATGTAAAGAATATCTTACTGAGTTATGGCTTCCTGTTTTTCTTCCATAGGTTAGACTACCTTCTGCTACCCATAAACCTAAACAATACCAAAAATCTGGATCGCTCAAAGCTTTTTTATCAAAATCTATAAAATCTAAATTAATATGTTTCTTTATAGGATTAGGACAAAAGAATCTATCCTTTGGAGTTATATCTTTGGCCTCTTTCCATCCCTTATCTGTGTAGATTTTATGGTCTGAAGTTACTTTTAATTCATCTGGATTAGCAAACAGTTTAAAAGAGTAACAAGTGTCTTGAGTCTTTTTATTTGCTATAGCAGTTACTTTTGAATATCCGTTAGATCCATATACTTTTTGACCTTCTGAAACATCTTCTATATTTATATACCCTTTAGAAGATAATACTTTTGTTCCTGGCAATAAACAATGCCAGCGAGTCATTACAATGATTACAGATCCTCCAGGCATTAGACGAGTATAAGCTGTTGCTCCGAACCAATTGAAAATCTTATTTCGCATTACTAAAGATTCTGCTTCTTGGTCGTTTTTTATAGGATCGTCAATAATCAGGCAATCGGCGCCTTTTCCAGTAAGCGGTCCTCCGACGCCTGCACACTGCATTATACCAAGCCTGTCTTCAATTCGCCACCTAGAAGCCGACGCAGAACCTTCTCTTACACTTAGTCCAAATACTTCTTGTCCGTACTCTGCTAATAAATCTCTTGCGGCTGCTCCGAACTCTGCTGCGAATTCTGCTTGATATGTACTAAATATTAACTGTTTATCAGGGAAAGTCCCTAAATACCAAGCAGGAAAATATTTACTAACTAACTCAGAATTATGTACTACTATACCATTAGCTATAAAGTTATTCCAATTTTCTATCTGTAAATCATAAGTATTTACTAAACCTACTTTGGCTATCTTTATTACTTTACTCCAACGTATTTTATCTCCTTCTAAGTAACCTATAAAGTCAGAAGGTTTAACGTCTTCTAGAGCAATGTATCCCTTAGAGGTTAAATACTTATGTTCCAAAGAAGATACTAGGCTTTTACCATTCTTTAAGGTTATTCTGTAGCATTTTTTCTTACCTGATTCTACTTTATGTAGAACAGTATCTTTATGTAGAGTATTAGAAGGTCCTACAGAATAAACTTTATCTCCTACTTTAACGTCTTTTATAGGAATAGGTTTTCCGTCACAAGTAAATACTTCTTCATTTTCTCCTACACATTTTCCGCTATTGTGGGATACATAAGTATCCGCGATATAAGAATGGTCTTCCTCTACCTCTAAACACATACAAGGCTCTGGAGGAGTACTTTCTATGCTTATTATTTTGTTGGACATATATCTTGCTCCGTCATTTTGACGAGAAAGTATTTTTCCAGCAAAGATATCTTTTATATAAGTTACACTTGGTTTTTTGAAAATGTTTAATATACTTCCTCTGTCTGAATAAGAACAGCAAGAAAGTATACCATAATTTAATAGAAGTTTACTGGCCTCTTCTACATGTCCTATAGGCAAATCCCTTCTTAACATGTTTGTAGGCTTATTCTCTGTAATAAGGAATCCGGCAATAAAAGGAATAAAAGTTTCGTCGTCTAAATTCCATACTATACTAGGAAACTTTTTAGGTTCTGTCCAACCTATTTCTCTTAATGCTTTTTCTCCAGAACTAGTTAATCTTATCGTAGTTCCTTTTTCATTAAATTCAAAATAATCGCTTTTATACTTTTCTACTACTTTATACACCCGGCAGGCTGAAGATATAAATCCTGTATCTTTACGCCTATGTCCTAAACTACAAAAAATACCTAAAGTATAAGCTAATTTAGGCTCTAAGCTTACCGAATTTTCAAAGTTTATATTATATAAAGAGACTAATCTGTCTCCATATTCTATTTTACTTGCTTCTTTCCAACCTTGGTCTTCTACTCCCAAACGATGACTTTCTGCTACTTTTATTTTTACATTTGTGCTGGTGTTTATAGTTATGATGGGTTGTATGCCAGCGTCTATTTTACTTATTACTTTTCTCTTTATGCCTTTATGCGAAATAACCTCATCACCAACTTCTACGTTGGCGAGAGGTTTATATCTTCCATTGGCCATAAGAATATTAGTATCTAAAGGCTGTGGTCTGGGAGGCATGGAAACCATCAGACGTTTTGTTTTGCCTGTAGCAATATTCATTAGCTCTCTGTTCAAAAGAGCTAGGTGTTTAGCTAGTTGCCATCTGCCTCCTGAGCAATACATGGCAAAACTAGCTGGAGTTAACTTTGCAAACTTAGGGTCTGCTGCGAAATTATTCATTCTTATTCTCTAATAACTTTTGGTATTGATTTTGGTCTATTGGCTTGCCTAGAGTTAATTGTTCTAATAAGGCACATGCCATATCTGCTTTGTTAGGATCATCTATAATAGAAGATCTACTAGATACGTTAACGTCAACTTTTCTTTTCTCTTCTATGTTCTTAGTTGATTCGCCCTTTGACAGTCTTTCTACTTTAACTGCAACGTCTAACCAACTAACAATATCTTTTGGAGATAAAGTAGCTGAATCTATAGCATCTATTGCGTCATTTAATTTTTCCTGTAGTTTCATAGATAGTGCAGCATGTCTCATACACATATCTTCGCGTTCTACAGCGTCGAGTTCTTGCTTTTCTTCTAAAAGCTTTAATTTGTATGCATCAAATCTTTTTACCCAGCAATTCTTTTCCATTACTTTTTTTACAGTAGCAGGAGAAGATCCTACAGCCCTAGAGAATATGGTTATTCTCCTGTCTTTGGCCATAGAATCTCTCCACTTGCAAAACCATTCGTAATGTTTCCAGTCTTCGTCTTTCTGTCTTTCCCACGGGTAACTGGGGACATACTCGACAAGTTCGTCAGACATTTTAACTTACTTTGTCTTTTTAGAAACCATTTTACTTACTTTTCCGGCAGGAGTCTTAGGATTTTCGGTATAGTTCTTACCGTTAGCTTTGTCCTTGGACTTTCTGCCATCTGGCCCCTTGGGCTGTTCTGCACTGCTAGATTCTCGGTTTACTTTAGGATCAACGGCGTTTCCACCACCTTGAACCTTCATGTAGTATTCCATAGTGTTGCTTTTGGGAGTTTTTCCCTTTGCCCCGGCGTGGCAATCTTTGTTGGCCATGTTCTGTATTCCTTAAAAAATAGTTCTTGAACCGTAATATGAGTATACTATATATGTTTGGGATAGTCAACTAAAAAACAAAAAAATCCTCCATAAAAATGGAGGATTTTAACATATCAGAAGTCGTCTATCATGGCACCAGTCTGATACCCTTGTTCTCTAGACTCAAAGAAATTACTACATGTTTCTAGATCCATAGCCTCCGATAACCAAGGAAAAGGATTTACTTTACTTGGGTACTTTTCTTCTAAGCCAATTGCTGCTAGTCTTCTATTAGCAATAAACTGAATATAAGACATGAACATAGTTGAATTTAAGCCTAGAATACCTCTGGGTAAAACATCCTTTGCATAATCTGTTTCAAGTTCTACTGCTTTATCGAAGTAAGCATATACTTGGCGCTTATATTCTTCTGTCCACAATTCTGGATATTCTCTTAATATTGTATTAATTAGAGAAGTACCAAACTTAACATGCAAGCTTTCGTCTCTAATAGTATAGTCAATTTGTTGGGCAATCGCTTTTAGCTTGCTTTGTTGTCTTAGAGCTAACAACATAGCAAATCCAGAATAAAATAAACACCCTTCGCATACCAGATAATAAATAATTAGATTATTTAGCACTGCTTGTCTGAACTGTATACTATCTGGATCGCAAGTTTTCTCTAATTGATCTAGATTTGTTGTTACACTAAGTAGATAATCATCTTTTGCTTTAATAGAAGGAATAGAAGCATAAGCCTCATATATTTCTTGTATATCTAGATTAAGGGAATCGCAGATATAAACAATAGTATGGTTATGTACTGTTTCTTCCTTGATTTGAATAGAAATATATTGTCTTGCTTCTGCGTCTGTCACATACTTGAAAGCATTTATAAGAAGATTATTTGATACTAGAGATTCGCTGCCAGCAAAAAACCCTAAACATCTTTTTACAAGTAATTTCTCATCTGGTGTAATATCATTTCTATTCCATTGTTTAATATCTTCTATCATTGGAATATCTGAAGGAACCCACTGATTCTTTAATGCCGTTAGATATAATTCCCAGGCCCATTTGTTCTTATGAGGTAGAATTTGATTAACAATTCCTACGTTATTATCTAATATCTTATAATCAAACTTAGTTGCCATTTTTATACTCTTCTATTGTAAAGTGTTCTGTTTTTACTGTGTTTACTAATTTAAATCTTTTAGGCATTGGAGGGAAAAAAGTATCTCCTGTAACTATAACAGGAATTCTGCTTATTAGCATACTATCTACTTTTAAACTTTCTTCTGTAGTTTGCATAAACATGCTATATATCTGATACCCTCCTATGATATATACCTCTCCGTCGTACTTTAAGAAAGTTTTTAGGAAGTATAAATCACATATATTGCATATTTTGTAGGTTTGTGACTTGTTGTTTAGAATTATTTGACCGGGTCTGACGGCGGAAGTTATGACAACATTTAATCTAGAAGGCAGGGGACCTATAGAATCATAGGTTTTCCTGCCCATAACCACCATTTTTTGGGAAGTGGTCTTCTTAAAATGCTTTAATTCAGAAGGTATTCGCCAAGGTAATACTCCTTTGTTACCTATTACGTTATTCTCTGATACTGCTGCTATTATAGTACTGGCCACTTTAAATCCCACACTAGAAAATCTTTTCTTGCAATATAACTAGCATCTAAGTGAGAAGCGTTTGCTACAACAGTATTTCTTAATTTATATATTCCTCTTCCTTCATGTATATGTCCGAAAACTACTAACTTAGGATTTACTTCTTTTACTCTTTTTAATAGAGTTTTAGATCCTACGTTTTCTCCCGTGTTTAATGTTAAGTCTCCTATACTGTATATTGGAGAGTGTACGAGTAATACGTCGGTATCTAGAGGAATTTTATCCCAAACTTTTTCCAATTGTTCGTCAGTAGCGTTAAATGCCCATTTACCTTTATATGTAATACTCCAAGGACTACCGTAGAACTTAATTCCATCAAGTTCCATGCTAGAGTCATTTAATAATACTACGTTTTTTACTCTTACGCCACATTTATCTATAGTCATAGATAAAGAGAAGTTTAACAGACCTTCCTGACTTTCTCCTACTATATCGTGATTTCCCCATGTAAATACTACATTTTTACATGGGAGACACATAGCCCAGGGTAGAAAAACATGGTAAAGCCACTGTTTTTGTAGATTTACTTCTTTTTCCTCTACACTTACATTATAATTTGGACATATATCTCCTGATATGACTACAGTATCACACTCAGGAACATCTTTAGGTAATTCTCCATGTAAATCAGACAACAAAATTAATCTCATCTAAAATATTCCTTCTTAGTAGTTTCTAACTTCCCATATTAAAGTATTATTAACTGGCATAAATCCTAAATTATACGAATAGCTGCTAAACTCTATTATACTATCATATTCGTCAAGCAAATTATACATCATATCTAATGCTCTTTGATTCAAGTATTTTTCTAAGGTATATTTTGCTTTTAGTCCTTGTGCTACACTAGGCTTTTCCATTGCTTGTCGCATATTTAAATTGGGAGTACAACTATAGGTTACTGTTAATCCTTCCCAATGTCTAAATACTTCACCTTGAATCAATAATTTAGCATCTTCAGGACATTCATTTATATAGAATTCATTTAAAACTATATTTTGGTTCTGACAATATTCTAGTAGCTTATTTTCAACTTCTTCTGGAGACTTATGAAGATAAGTGAGTTTAGATCCGGGCAAATTTGTTCTGATAGAGTATTTTTTATTATGTAATAATCTTTCGCCACTAGAGAACATGTAGTCTAATGCATTCCAGGTTTTTGGCTTGTTTCCTAATTTGCCTTCTTGCCATAATTGATAAAATTGCTTCTTAGTATGTATTTTTTTCATCTTAGGGTTTCCAAAAACATAGTATCAAAACAGTCTTGCTCTTTCCATCCCTTTAAAACTAACCCTTTAGGTATTAATTTGGGGTCAAATCTATCCAGTAGAATATGATAGTGAAGATGTAAAGGCATTTTAATAACGTCCCTGAATAATTTAGGCCCTCCCAATACATATATCCTACTTGGGTACTTGCATAGGCGAGTTAAAACACTTCTTATACTCGGAACAAAGTTATTCATGTGATAATATTGCCTATCCCTTTTCCAATCCTTACTTACTATATAAGGATATACTTTAGATAAAGCTTTTTTATTAAACACATCGAATAACTCAAAATCCATCACAATAGGGTGCCACATTGTTTCTTCCTCTACAAGGTTTAAATCTTCTAGAGGTTTGAAAAATACGCCACCCTTATTTTTTTCTGTGAAATCACCTAATATTGTTAATCGCATTGTCTATAGTCTTGTTCTCGAACCATATACCTGCAATCAGAAGATGTTTTGCAACCTTCTCGTCTTAGGCATAATCCTTGTAAATTATCTTTATCTGGACACTCCATAGGTTTTGATACTGGAGTAGAGGGTACTGGTTTACCAATAGAGCATAAGCACCTTACCAAATAAGCTAGAAAAAGCATTACACAACAAGACAAAATAAGTTCGTTGTTTCCAATCATATCTTTAAGAATCATAGACTGCCTCGCATATCTCTTTTAGTTTACCGAAATCTATTTTATTGTTGATATCTCGAATACCTGACTCCATATCTATCCAGGTATTTGAACTGTCTGGAACTAAGGCTTTTATTCTATGTAAAACCTCTTCAATGTTTAGGTCTGATATTCCTCCCGCATACCCACATATTCTATCGGGTAGCGGAGCAGGCCAAAACTCGCTAAATATTCCTCTTCCTCCACTATTATCTAGCAACAAATGTACGTTGCCGGGCAAACCGTGTGTAAATTGTGTTACGGGTTGAATTAATGTAGATTCTGGATAAAAACTAGATACAGTTTTAAAGGCTTTAAGTTGTTCTATAACGCATTTTTTATTTACTTGTATTCGTTTTGCTTTCTTACATACATTGTAGAACTTAAACTTATCTCCCCAAGTATTAAACTTTTCTGTACACGCTCCACATAAGTGGACCGCATAATCAGATATAGCATCAGAAAAGTGATTTAAGTAATTAGCAGAAGGATATCGTAGGGTAGTTCCAGAATTCTTTTCTGATATTAGTACAGCTAGTTCAATATGAGGGAAATCTTCTTTTAAACCCACTAATTTATCTATTCCTACTGTCTCGTCTACTCCAGCAAAGGTAACTTTTAACATTTATTAATTTCCTTTTATTGATTTAAGGTATATTTAGAAGTAATATAAGATCAAAGTAACCTCCATAAACAGGAGTATGTATCTCTATTGAAGAGGTTACTTCTGATAGTATATTATTTAGAACATCATCAGTTTCTAAACAAGAATTATGTAATTGTTCTAAAGCTTCTTTTTGATACCTATTACATAATATCTCAAGAAATTTATGTTCTCTTGATGTTTTATAACAAACCAAAACTTTAAAATGCATGATATTTTTTCTCGTAGTATTCTACACTTACAAGTTTAAGACAAACTCTTCCTAATCTTTCGTTCCATCTTTCTTCTATGGGTTTAATTACTATTCCTTCTCTAATATGGTCTGCATTAGGTAATACTGATTTACCAGATACTAAAGCTTCTACGCTTTCTTTACTATAAGGAATAGCCAATAGTAGAGGTACTCTTGGAATACTGTATTTTTGACATATTTTAATAAATTCTCCGTAGTCTAAGAATTTACCTTCTGGAGATAAAATATCAAAGGCCGCAAATCTTTGTTCTCCAGGTTTGCAACCATATTTCATTTCCTTTACATCACCATAAAGTTCCCCATACACACAATACTTAGGATTTTCTTGACAAAAGAGTTTTAAACCCGGATAAGTATCATATACTTTCCACCATTTATTCTTACTTCTACTACCTTGAAGTATTTTTTGTACTTTATCTGGATCTCCCACTTTCTCTAGTAGTTGTTCTTCTGTATACTTACATACGGGAAACTGTCTTTTCCATGTATTACGACTTCCTGCGAAAAATTCTCCATCTGAAAACACGAAACGAGCATTTTCTCCGTGAATTTTTTCTGTTACAACTACTAGTTCGTTCTCTACGAATACTTTAGAACCATACTTTAGAAATGCGTCAACATCATATGTTACATAATTTCCTTTAGGAGAAGCATGTAATTGATCTACGAATAAACTATCTTTCTTACCCTTTCCAGAACAAACTACGTCCTCTTCTGGATTATAATGCTTTACTCCTAGAATTTCTGCTGCATTATCTCCTATTTTTAGGTTTTCTGGAGCAGGAACTAAAAGACCATAGGAGACTACTCCCCGTAGTCTTGCAGCTCTAATAAGAGATTTTTTAAGGAACGAAAACTCTTTTCTGGAAATATCTACAAGGCTGTCGGGAGGAATCCATGCAGCTAAATCTCCGTCTTTCCAGTCTGAAGTTCTAACTACACAGGTAAAATCATCTACTTTTACTATAGAAAGTAGGTCTGCATCTGTGTGTTCCAACAGTTTTACTTCAATTACTGGTACTTTATGTGTAGATTTTTCTTCGAGTAGAGTAGATTCCATTTTAATATAGCTCTCTTTCGCTTATTTGTTTTCCAAAGTACTCTCTGATATCGTCTATAACGTCATTAATATTATAGCATCCTTCTGTTTGTATTTTGTAAATAAGCTCAGCTACTACTAAAGTTTTTACAGGTATCTTAGCCACCGTTATATATCTATTATAAGGTTCTTGACATTTATATTCTTGATCTATTATATAAATTTCTTCTTTATCATCTTTTACTACTAAAAACATGTGTTTTCCCTCATCTTATATTCATATAAATATCTTAAAGCTGTGAGTAATCTAAGATAGTATTGTTTGTCGGTGATATTTTTCATATTAAATAACACGTCGAAACACTCTATATACTCTCTATTAGCTATAAGAGAATAAGGTAGTTTTTTATCTTCATCAGGTAATAACTCTATAGCGTCCATTAAGGCATCATAAGCTTCATTTATTACTATTTCAGAGTCCTGTTTTGAGAAAAACTCCGTTAAGAACTCAGTTAAATTATCCATTTTATCCTCCTAAAATATAAAGCGGTCAAATATATTGACCGCTTTATTTATATTACTGACAAGATTCACATATTTCGCCTGCCATTCTAGCCTCTATTGAACAACTGCTTCCTTCTGGATTAGGAGTTGTGGTAGGAACTGTAACAGTAGTAGATTTTTCTATCTTAGATGCACTCTTAGATCTTAGATAATAATTTGTCTTTAATAGACTATCATGAGAAAACGTTATTATCTCATCTACTCTCTTCAGAGATGTTCCGGCATAGAAAATATTGAAAGATTGAGCTTGATCTATCCAAATATTTCTTTCTGCTGCACATCGAATTAGATTTAAGGGATCATGATCATATGCAGTGCAGAATACTTTCTTTACGTCTTCTGGGATTCCAGAAATACGAGATACGTCTCCGTCAGCACTCTTTACAGCTTCTATTAGATTATTATTCCACATGTTTCTTCTCTTCATTTCATTAACAAACTCTGTATTTATCAAAGTAGATTTACCTGATAAATTCTGGTAGTTAAATAACACAGAGAATATAGGATCTATGGAAGGAGAAGAACCTAGAATATAAGATATTGTAGCTGTAGGAGCTATTGCCATTATATTACCGTTGCGTATTCCATAAATACTTAACTTATGTCTTATACGCTTCCAGTCTTCTGCAAATCTTGTCTTATATACGGGATCTTTTCCAAATCTATATCTATAGTGTTCTTCGTATAGATCTTGAGGAAGCTTACCTTTACTCCATTCTGATCCTGAGTAATTTGGGTAACTGCCTCTTTCCTTAGCTAAATCTATTGAAGCTTCTATTGCACAGACTGCAATCCATTCTGCTAAATATCCAGCAATTTCTACTGCTTCAGGGTTAGAATAAGAGATATTTCTCATTAATAGATATTGATGGAAGCCCATAATACCTACGCCTATTTGCCTATTTTTAAGAGCAGAATTTAAAGACTCATCTGTTGGATAAAAATTATTATCTATTGCATTATCCAAGCTTCTAACTTGAAGTCCAATAGTGTTTCTTAGTTTTTCCTTATCGAACATTAGAGTTACTGGATCTACATGCTGCACTATGTTTGTACTATTGAGAGTACATACAGCAGTTTCTCCTATTACAGTTTTTACTCCTCTTGAATTGTATCTAGAAGGTATTGTATGTTCTGTAATTTCTGTGTTTTTAGTTATAAAACCATTACATACCCAAGCATGTTCAGAAGAATTTACAGTTAAACAGTAAGCTGCTTCTTCTCCAGCATCTGTTATGCTTTTTATCTTAGCATATGTTACAGGATTTGCTTTGTTATAAGGTAATTCTACTCTTATATCGAGTAATTTGCTTATAATTTGTTGACTTTCCTTGTCTATAACATGTAAACAGAACTGTTTATATTTGCCTACCTTCTTATCATAAGCTAAGTGGGTATAAATTACAAAGTTTAATAGAAGTAATTGAATTACGCTTAAAAATTGCTCGTTATAATAATTAAAACACAGTTTCTTATCTGTTCTTAGAGGATTTCCGACAAATATAGTAGGTAGTAATAGTCCTTTTAGATACTGTTTAACTGTATCTTCATTTCCTCTTAGAACTAGCTTAGGAACTACTGGACAATCCTTATCGAATATCAAATCTCTACACAATTCAAACTTGTCACAACTAACTACTTTCTTACCGTATGCTGATTCTACTAGAGGTTCAACTCCGGTTACTTTAATTACTGCTTTTTTAACTTCTTCAAGTATATATTCTACATTTTCAGGAATATCTATTTTAAGAATATCTTTTGGCTTATTTGTAGATGCGAGTAATCCTAGTATTAAAGCTAGTTCTGGAGAATCTTCTTGTCCAAATACTCCTTTAACGGCAGACATATGAACATAATTACCTGTCTGCAAATCCTTTGCTTGTGTCCATCCCTTATCCTTTAACCATAGTGGGTGGTCCTGAGTTACTTTGTGCGTATATCCTTGTATAGTCTGTATTTTTAGGATTTTTCCTCTTTCTACAGGCTTAACCATAGGAGAAGCCTCATGTAAACCATTTCTTCCTACTATTATGTTATTACTCTTATCTTCGTAGAGTTCTTTTATAGTAAGAAACCCTTTTTCCGTAGGAACTAATTGATCTTCTGTGACACAACATAGATTACTAGAGTTAATTACTCCCTTGTGTTTGTTCATATAACGTATGTTACAAGAATCTTTAAAACAATGGAAAGGATGGGCAGTTTCACAGTATTGGGTATACATCTCTTTCATCAATTTCTTACTTGAAATTGTCTTAAAGTTCTTTATATTGCCCATTTCTGCTTCTTTTACATAGTACTCATATCGTACCTTGAACTCTTCGCCATATAAACTATGGAGATCAGGACAATCATCAGGAGAGAACAGATACCATAATCTATCTGTTTTCTTATACTCCATAAGAAGATCGTTTATCCATGCAGCAGTATCTGTATTGGTAGTTCTTCTTCTTTCGTCTCCTGTTGTTTTTCTTAGATGTAAAAAGTCTATTATGTCTATGTGCCAAGTTTCAAGGTATAAACATCCGCTTCCATATCTCTTACCTGCTTGATTAAAAGCAACTAATACTCTGTCGAATACCGCCGCGTAAGGAATTACCCCACTGGATGTTCCATTAGTTGATTTTATCTTGGACTCTGCTCCTCGAATATTTGTAATATCTAGCCCTAAACCACCTGCGAACTTAGATAGTTTAGCTTGGCTTGCCATTTCTTGCATTATACCGTCTGTAGAATCCTCTAGAGTAGATAAATAGCAAGAACTTAACTGGCTATGAGTACTGCCAGAATTAAATAAAGTAGGAGTAGAAGGACTAAACTCATGTTTAGACATAGAATCATATAGTTGTTTACATAGGCTCTGTCTGACTAGACTATTTTCATTTACAGTTAATCCCATAGCAACTACCATATGAAACATCTGAGGAGTTTGGCATATTTTGTTGCTTCTATCTCTCTTTAGGTATCTCTCCTTTAGAGTAAATAGTCCCATGTACTTAAATAGTCTGTCTCTTTCAAGACATAGATAATCTGCTAGATCATCTAAATCAAAATTAGTAATTAATTTCTTATTTAGAATATCTTGTTTTACTAATTTTTCTATGTTTTCTATGAACCAAGCTCTGTATAATACTTCAAAGTTTACGTTGTTTGTACTTATACCGAATACTTCTTTGTAAATAGTATTAAGTAATAGGCGAGCTGCAACGTAAGAGTAGTTGGGCTCTCTTTCTATAAGAGCCCTAGCACTCATGATCATGGAGTTATCGATATCTGAAGTAGAGATGCCTTCATATAAATTAAGCTTCGCTCCGAGAATAACCTCTGATGCTGATACGTCGTCTAAGCCTTCACAAGCTAAGTTAACGCACTTATTTATTTTATCATAATCTACGTTCTCTACTTGACCGTTTCTTTTTGTAACATAACTTATCATTGTTAATTTCCCGGGTTAAAGATTAAATAATTCGTCTCTAGTTGAATTCTCATCAACTTTAGTTCCTTCAAAATATCCGTCTATTTTAACTTTGCTCTTTCTTGTCTTTTTATCTTTCTTAGCTGGCTTAGATTCTTCACAACTACTTTCTACTTCTAACCCTCTATCTCTAGAAGGATTCATATCTTGTAGTTTGTATTGACCGTTAGCAAGATTTACTATCTTGTAGTCTAGTACTACTCTATCTCTTGCTGTAGTCAAAGCTTCTTGGAGCTTGTTTATTCTAGAACGCTCTGGACCTTCTCCTATTATATCTAACATTAATCCGTTAGAGTCACATAGTCTGTATAGATCTTGAATATCTACATTATTTTCTTGGTAGAAGGCTGACCACTTGATAACCAAGCCTCTCCAAGCTAATCCTTCTTTATCAGAATGTTCGTAGATTTCGTCTAGATTACCTAAGAATCCTCTTATATTATTTACTTCGAGTATTCCTCCTATGACCGCAGACCATCTTTCAAAAGAACCTAGTTTGTTATCAGATTGAGGACAACCTTTCATTACCCAATTCTGAACCAATACTAAAGCTGCCCTTACTAGTATTCCCCTGTTTTCTTTTGCCCACTCTTCTGGATAAGGATGCTTGAAAGCTTTTCTTTTCCAAGGCTGTTCTATTTTAGCATCTAATCTTATTCTAACACATCTTCTTGCTATTTCCATAGAGAACTTTGGATTATTAGCTGTTAACATCCACAATGCAAAGTTAGATAAAGACGCCATACTAGATTCACCTAGTATTCTATCTTTCCAAGATACCGAAGTTAATACTACTGCTAAAGATGCACTGTCTAATTTTTTCTTTTCAGACGCATTATCTAGTAATATTATAGTTTTTGATTGTAACAATTCAGCAGTTATCATTTTGCGGATATCGTCGTCTGTTCCAGGTAAGCTTCTGGCTTCACATGCTGTACCAGTAGATATAATAGATATTAAATTACATAATTTTCCTTTTCCTGTTCCTGGTCCTGGTGCTTCTACAATGTGTAAAGGAGTAGGACCGTCTATTAGCTGTCTTACGAAAGGCAGTAATAAAGCTGCGTAAGAATGTGCTATGTCACCTTCTGTACAAAAAGGAAAATTTACAAATAGATCTTCTTCTATTAATCTTTTTGCGGCTAGAACATCTTCTTCTGTAGGTGTTTTAGGGATTTCCGGTACACTTAAAGAAGGTTTATACCATGTTTTAGCACACTCATTATATCCTGGTTTAATAATAAGCTCTTTTTTATTTGAAAATATGGGAGTAGTAACTACACTTTCTAATTTAGGGACGATTTGCTTTCCTTGGTGTTCGCTGCAAATTATGTCTCTTGCTGCCTTATCTAAAGGTAGAACGTTTATTACACCCGTATTAGTTATTTTTATCCAGTTAGCTGCTCTACTTAATACTCCGTATACTTCTGCTTCATTAAGTAGATGTATTGAAGGAGGATCTTCTATCTCACTTACGTTAACTAGTTTACCCGCTTTTATAAATAGCCTGGGAGATAAGTTATTGTAATGTTGTATAGCTGTCCAACAATCATCTACTATATCTCTTAGTTGTCTATTTGATACTACTATTTGTGGAGTATCATCATTAGTAGGAGTAGGATTAGTAAGAAGAGTAGTTAAAGGTACTACATTGTCATTATTTGTTCGGGGTAAATCTATACCTGTAACGTCTGAAAGATATCTACAGGCAGACATGTGATTGTCTTCTGTAAGTCCTATTTTTCTTACGAAATCAAATACAGATAAGCTTTCAGAACTTATAAATGAATGCCAAGTTCCTTTTTCTATTTCTCCTTTACCGTTGGCTACTCCAGAAGAAGGATTTTGATCTCCTGTTGAGGACCAAGGATCTCTACATTCAATCCATTCTCCAGAAGTTTTTCCTGTATAGTAATCTCCGTATATCATATCTAGAGATAGGTTTTCTAATACAGAAGATCTCCATACTTTCCAAATATCATTTGTTTTATCTAAGTTTACGGAATATGTTAAATTTTTACCTTTAAATATCTTATCTAAACCACCAAAATTATTTACTATATCTATTACATCTTTTTCATTTATCTGATCAAAACTTGTATATACTGTAGGTTTTAAGTCATCTTTATAGGAATAAAAAATAGAGCCCTTATCACTGGCTCCGTAATACCAAGGCAACCATACTTGATTTCCTACTTTTCCTTTTTGTAGTTCATTTGTCTTTGGAAATATTTCTACTCCCTTGTTTGACATTATGTCGCAGAGACTTCCATTCTTCATTTTAATGTCATCTGGAAGTATTGCTCGACATAAGGCTCTGGCATATATAGCATCTATAGGAGTTTTAAAGAATATCCACAAGTGATATCCTTTTCCTCCTGAAGAACATTCTATATAAGAAGGTATAGATAAAGAACTAGCATATAGGTGAGTTCTAGTTACTGCGTCTTGAGGATTTTCTAAGGGAGAGGAGTGACCTGATCCGTCAAAGTCTATACAAGCATACTTTGTTTTACTTTGGGCATCTGGAGTGTATGCTCCACATTTAACTTGACCTTTTCCTAAGAGTAGTATTTTACTTTTTTCTAGTATTGGTACTTTTTTACCTGTGAGATGCGATTCTAATAATAAGTTATCTGCTTTAGCTACTGTTATTCTGGATGAATAATATATGGGCAGTAGATCGAATCTATTCAGAAAATATTTATGAAATATTTCTATAGCTTCCTTGTGGTTCGGACAATATGTGATCACATCCCTTCCTCTTCGATTTGGGGTGTTTAGCTGTAAAGATATTCGTTTAGTATATCATATTATTAGATGTATGTCAAGTTAAAAATTTATGGCTATTAGGGTTCCAGTATTTTTCATGATCCTTTATTATCTCATACATTCTCTTGTAGGAAAAAGTTCTTTTTTTCGGTTTCTTATATTTATTTTCTAGTGTAGTATATCCTAATAGGTTATGTATAACTATTCTTTCTTTGTATCCTATAAAATTAGGAACTGCAAACTTATTTACCTTTATACGCTCCACTTCTATAAGAAATAAATTTTGAGGAGGTTTTTTTACATGTAAGAAAACACTTGTTTTTCCTGTATCCCAATAACAAAATAAATTAGGTCGCGTACTTACAAATTGATCTACCTGTTCTTTTATAGGAGAAAGTAATCTTATTACTTCGTCATCTCCCGCTATTATCAAATTTTCATTAACTTCTGGAGGTTTATAATATTCTTTGTAGTAATCTTCGTTTACTGACCAGAATAGTGGATCAGACATTAATCCTCCTTAGTATTAACTTTCTTTGTCTAGCTATTCGACACATAGAGGCCGATCCTTTACCTCCTCCATCGAATAATATGCAACCATCTGCTATTTTTGCCATTTTTTCATTTCTTAGAGGACCTTCTTGAGGACCTAATTTAAAATTAGCAGGTATCTCAAGAAATATTAGTCCCATATCTTTTGCATATTCCTTAGCTAAAGTGTCTGCTCCCGTTTGCCCACCACTTATTATTGTAACATTCGGAAATCTATTTCCTAATAGTTCTGTAACCTTACTTTTAAGTGTATTATAGTCTGAATATTTTCTGTCTCCAGCAACAATACACTTAAAAGAGTTACATATTTGAACTAATAAATCTCCATGACATCTCTCTGGATAACAACTACATCCGAGCCTTTTATCGAATAACTTGTATAATTGAGAGATTAGATCTGGAGACTTTAGTAAGTGCGTTTTATACTTGTTCAAACAGGCATCGCGGCCGTCAGAATCTAATATGTATGGGTTACCCCATATAGAAGGTCTTTGTATAAGAACATCAAATTCTGACGTAGTATTTATATTTACTAATGTTGTAGGCATATTACCTCCAACTCCTAGAAGCTATTGCTACATATATCGCAAATAAACCTAGTACCGTAAGTATACCACCTAAAATCATTCCGCCTATTAAAGTAGCTGCTGATTCCATGTTATTACACCTTTATTAAATATATTTGAGAATTCTTAACTAGATTAAACCACTCCCAGAAATCTGGAAGCATTTTATACAAGAAAATTTTATCTGTCTGACAGTAATATAAACCTGTTGGTCTTATTTTGTCGTAGTACTTTATATCCTTAGAATCTATAAATATCTGCAAAAGAGATTCATTTGCAGGACCTTCATATATTTTCTTATGCCATACTTCTTCTAAGGAATACTTAAATAATAACTCTAACACATTATATTCCTCTGGATATAAGTAAAAGTAATCATTATGTTGTTTATCCATATATACTTTTTTCATTTTATTACATAATCCTCGCTGTGAAATACTCTAGCTGACATAATGTCTGCCATATGACATATTGTAGCCAGTTCGTTCATTACTCGTTCATGTCTATTATAGTCGCCTAGTTCTCCATGAACATACTTCAAAGCATTTTGTTCTGCCTCATTAAAGTTTATGTCGTAACAGTGGCTTAGTAACTTGTATACAGAAGATTTATTGTCTAACCAAGATGTGTCAAAAGGATCTTTTCCTTCTGGTCTATATTTATGTAGTTTTTCTATGTCATGGAAATATAGGACCTTTATTATGCTTTCTCTTGTTAAACCTTTATTTCCTAGAGATATGTAGTATAGTTCGGTTATGTCTATAGCTATTGATATTGTAGCTAATATGTGTTCGTAGTAGCCGCCCTTCCACCATTGATGTTTTGTTTTTGAACCTTTTGCATAGCACATATGATATAAAAAGTCATCATGAAACTTTTTTATCTCTTTATATGGAGATACTATATGTCCTAGGTCATCTCTTTCTGGCACACAAAGTCTTTCTACAGGAGCTATCTTATAAGCTAATCTACAATTACCTAGAGATATTGTAAGTCCATTATTTATGTGGGTCACATCTCTCAATAGTTTTATTTTATCTTGTAAATATGGTTCATTAACAACCTGTTTAGGTATATTTAGATATACTATACCAGAGTGTGGTGCAGTATCTACTGAACATTCGGGAAATACTTTATTTAAGCGTTGCTCTATTGTTAGGTTCACTTTAGTTTCCTTTTTGGTTTTATTTTTAAACACATTCTAAGACCTATGGTAAGATTAGGAGGAGATGTCAAATACATGGATCCTCGTATAGATGATCTTAACTTCTCCCAGAAAGCACTACTTCTTACTACATATAAAACTTCATCTTCTAAAA
>ERZ869929.133-NODE-133-length-42462-cov-8.680690_pt1 | contig 42462 bp, 65 predicted proteins | sample MGYA00579312_ERZ869929 | MGnify/ENA primary metagenome ERZ869929 (study PRJEB32216, sample SAMN09231818) | wastewater metagenome | place: USA: Maryland | collected 2016-08-09 | study: EMG produced TPA metagenomics assembly of the PRJNA472060 data set (Reclaimed... | reverse complement strand
TCGGCCTGTCTCGGAATTTCCTGTTACCGGTTCGTCAAGATTGAAAAAACTCATGCTGCCTGCTCCTGCTTCAATGATGGGATGTAGTTTGCCAGCGGGTTCTCGCCTTCCTTCACCACAATATCTTCGATGATACCGTAGCGGTTCTTGGACACGTTCGCGGCGGTCGAGTAGCATACCATAATCCGCGTGCCGTCGCTGAATGCCTTTTTGCGCTCGCCGTCGCCTTTTGTGAAGGTCTCCAGCTTCAAGAAGCCCACAAGGTCAACATCGTCCACATATGGGGCCGTGCTTTTCTTCGATAGGCGCAGCGAATAGCGTGTGTACGGGTCTTGATCTGGAAGCTCCAGCGTTTCTGTGTCTGCATGGCACACAAACACAATGTGCATTCCTTTGCGGTCGTTCAAGATGCCAGCCGCCTTTCGCACACGCCCGTGCATTGCTGCCACAGCTGACATTCCGGCGCCATAGCCACCCATCGCCTGATTGATAGATTTCGCCTTCGGATCGCTTTCCAGCACGGCATCTATAAAAAGCCGCTCCAGCGCCGAGGTGGAATCAATCACCAGAGTTTTGTAGTCGTGGTCTTGGTTGATCAATGCGCTTAGTTGCGCCCACAAATCATCAACCTTCTTGATCAGTGGGAATGCCGCCGGACGCAAGTCCTGCCGGATTGATTGCAGCCCGTCTTCTGCCCTGATCACAATCGGCTTAGGGAAGGTTGCCGCCAAAGTGGTCTTGCCGAGCCCTCCGTCTCCGGTGATTGTGCAGATCACGGGTCGATCTTTCGGTACTTCAATCGTGCTGAGTATATCTGTCATGCTCTTTCTCCTTTGCTATTGACGGGGCGATTCTGCTACCATCGGCGCCAATGTGTCAACAAGAAAAGGAAGAAATATGCTACACGAAGAATTCAGAGAGGCCGGATACCGCGTCTTCGGGCTTTACGCAATCCTGCCTTCAGGTCTTTGCGCCTGCGGCAACGATCGGTGCAACGCGCCGGGGAAGCACCCGGTTGCGGCAAATTGGCAACACACGCCGGAATGGTCAGACGAGCAATGGGAGGTTGGCCAGCTAATGGGCCAGTTCAACACCGGCTATGGGGTGCTGGTGTCCGGCCTACTGGTTATTGACGTGGACGCTCGCAACGGCGGAATCGCCAGCTATGAACGATTGCTTGTAGCGGTTCCAGATATTGCTGGCGCCGGCCTTGTCGTCAACACTGGCTCTGGCGGCGGTTCTCGGCACCTCTACTTTTCGCTCCCGGCGCCGGTGGCAATGGTGCAGGCGCACCCCGATTACAAAGGCATTGACTTCAAATCAAGCGGGTTCGTCGTCGGCCCGGGCTCTATTCATGCCTCTGGCAACCGCTATGAGGCGGTAGTCGGCGCGCCATACGACATAACCCCAGCTCCGCCTGCGCTTCTGGAACTGCTTAAAAAACCGGACAGGCACCGCGCAGAATACAACGGCACGAGCATTGATGTTTCCGAGCAGGACATTGCAGACATGCTGGCGGTCATCAACCCGGACTGCGACCACGAGGCGTGGTACAGAATCGGCATGGCAATACACCATGCCACGGGGGGGAGCGGGTTCTCGCTTTGGGACTCATGGAGTAACGGCGGCGCCAAGTACCCGGGGCGCTCTGCACTGGAAAAACGCTGGCACTCTTTCGGCAAGTCCGCAAACCCCGTGACGCTAGGCACGTTGACGCACTACGCCGAGCAGGCAGGGTGGGAGCCGTCCGTCACCTTTACGCCTACAGTTCACTATGACGAGCCTTCGCCGGCTGACGGCCTTCCATTCTCGCTAGATGGCGTGGACCTTCTGCGCCCGCCTGGCTTTGTGGGGGAGGTCTGCAAATGGATCAACGCGCAGTGCCGCTACCCCCGCGAAAACCTCGCTACCGGCGCCGCCCTTGTGGCGATGGGTAACGTGGCCGGATTGCGCTACACCGATGACCTCGATGGGGTCACCGCAAACCTGTTCGCTTTCTGCGTGGCCGCTTCAGGTACCGGCAAAGAGGCTGTGCAGCAGGCCGTGGCAGAGATACACCGTGCGGCAGGCATCCACCTCGCCACGCACGGGGCCATCAAGTCTGAGCAGGAGGTAATTCGCAACCTCATTCGAAATCAGGCCGCGCTCTACGTGATAGACGAAATAGGCATCTTTCTTCAAAAGGTCGCCAACGCGCAGCAGCGGGGAGGCGCCGCGTATCTTGACGGGGTGATAGGCATCCTCATGAGCGCATACAGCAAGGCGGACGGATTCATGCTGCTGACAGGCGACACCAAAGACGACGTGCGCCGTGCGCTGATACAGGAGCTTGCACAATGCCGCAGGATGGTAAGCGAAAACGAGGACAAGGGCGGCGCAGTGTCGAGGCGCATTCCGCAACTTGAGCGCGCATTGCAGCACATCGACAACGGGTTGGAGCGCCCGTTCTTGTCGCTCATAGGGTTTACCACGCCTGTTACTTTTGACGGGTTGGTGACGCATGAGCAGGCCACCAACGGGTTTATCGGGAGGTCGCTGCTGATCAATGAGCGGGAGTCAAACCCGCGCTCGCGCCGAGGGTTTACCAAGGCGCCAATGCCAGCGCCAATGAAGCATGCCTTGGCGCAGCTCTACAGCGGCGGCGCTTACGATTCCGAGGTGATGCGTGTAGAGCACTACGGCGAGCGCGAAAAGGTCGCCACGGACCCGCTGGCGGCGTCCATGCTTGCCAAGGCGCTGGACTGGATAGAAGACCACGCCGAAATGCACAAGGAGCGCACTGGGCTGGAGGCGGTGGTGCGCCGTGGCTATGAGATCATGGCGAAAATCTCCCTGATCCTCGCAGCACCAGGGGGCATCCGCACAGCAGAGCACGTCCGGTGGGCGTTTGCCATTGTGCGCCGAGACATTGAGGAAAAGACGCGCCTTGCCGTGGCCACCGAGCACCCGACGGCCGCACCGGATGCTGCGCTGTCCGCTCGGGTGCTCAACATGATCGACAAGGAGCACGGGGAGACAGTGGCCGTCATCGCCAACCGCCTACGCAAGCAAAAAGCGGACGTCGAGGCCCTTCTGGACAAAATGGCGTCTGCGGGGCTTGCGGTCAAAAAAGAAGTACAGCACCCCAAAAACCGCAGCACGGTTTGCAAATGGTTCGGCGTGTGATAGCTTTGGAGCTGTTCGCTTGAGAAGTGAAAAAAACGGGCTCAGGATACACAGAATACACGATAGCTTACACGCTGGAGCCCGCGAATTCTCTATGCTTACACAGCTTACACAGAATACACACACCGAAATCTGAAAACTGAAATGAGAAAAAGTGTGTAAGCTGTGTAAGCTGTGACGAAAACAGGCTGTAAGCCACGTAAATCAAGGCTCTACAGCTTACACAAAGATGCGTAACCTGTGTGTAAGCTGTGTAAGCTAAAAAAACAACCCGGCCTAGTCGGGTTTTTGTGTTTCTGAAAGAAAAACTTGTAGTAAAGGTCTCTTAGATATATTAGAAAAATATTAGAAACTCTCTTATAGGGAAATAGAGCGAGCGCTCGTTCGATTTTTTATGAGGCGGACAGGGGCTTGCGCCTCCCGCCCCGCCATGCCATAATCCCTCCCATGCTGATACCACAACCACAAGACGAAGACTTTCCCGCCGAGCCGCCAGATGTCAAGGCCGCACGCCGGGCCATGATTGCAGAGGCGACCGAAAGGTTCCTTAGCAATGGCGGAAAGATCAAACAAGTGGCGACAGGGGTGTCAGGCGAGAAAGAACAAACTGGAATGAAACGCATGATTTTTGGAGAGGGGAGAGAAATACTACCATGAGCACTACTACCGCAGCAGCACGCCGAGACGCCTTCGCCGGCGTTAGCGACACCGACAAACTCGCAATCACCAACCTGCTACGCGGAAAGCGCAAACAGGCAGCAGCAGCACTACTCGCAATCGCGTCAGTGCCTGACTCTGTTTGGCACTACATGCGGCAGGGGTTGTTCGGACCAGCCGCGACAGTGGTGCTGGAAGACGTTCAGCGTGCTGATATTGCTGATATGATTTGGGAGGGGTGATGCCAGCAGGACGCCCGACAGACTACAGCGAGGAAGTGGCAGCGAGCATATGCGAATGGCTTGCTTCTGGGCGCTCGCTGCGCGCATACTGCCGGCAGGATGGAACACCAGACCTGTCAACAATCACGCGATGGATTGTGCGCCACGATGAATTTCGCAAGCAATACGTGCAGGCAAGAGAGGCCGCAGGCTACGCGCACGCCGATGGCATCGTTGAAGTGGTCGAACTGCTTCGAGAATCCGGCATAGACCCGCAGTCAGCAAAAGCTATGCTCGACGGGCTGAAGTGGGCGGCAGAGCGCATGGCTCCGAAGACGCACTCGCCGCGCCAAGACATATCCCACACCTCTCCAGATGGCAGCATGAGCCCGCAGCCGGCAATCGACCCGGTGCTAGCAAAGGCGCTTGCTGATAAGCTGACGGGATAGCATGATAAAGCCCATCGAATGGGAAGCGCTATCGACTCAGGAGCGCGCATTACTCAAAGCCGCCGGAGAAGTTTCCCCGCTATCATTCACCGCTCTGTGGTTCAACATCTCGCAGGGCGATTCCTTCAGATCAAACTGGCACCACCATTACTTCAATTGGGCCGCAGAGAAGGTTCTATCCGGCGAAGCTCAGAATGTCATCATCAACATCCCCCCCGGCGGCACAAAGACCGAATTCTGGTCTGTGCATCTTCCGGTCTACTGCATGGCGAAATATCACCGTGTGCGGATATTGAATGCCAGTTACAGTAAAGACCTTGTGACAGAGAACAGCACCAGAAGCCGCTCGCTTGTTAAGTCTGCCGAGTTTCAGGAGTTTTACCCGTTCGCCATCGGCAAGGACAAGGTAGACGACTGGACAGTGGAACAGAACGGAAAGCGCACGCATCAGCTATTCAGCCGGTCAAGCGGCGGGCAGATCACGGGCGTTCGCGGCGGGTACATGGGGCCAGGATTCTCTGGCTACCTTATGGCCGACGACTGGGACAAGATGGACGACCTGTTCAGCGAGGCGAAGCGCAAGAAGTCGCACACGCGCCTGATCAATACGCTTCGATCGCGCAAGGCAAAACCCGGCACGCCATTCATATTCGTCCAGCAGCGCGGCCACATCGACGACAGCACAGCCTTCCTGAAGTCTGGTGGCATGGGTCTCACGATTGACCTGCATATCACGATTCCGGCCATGATCGACATGGCTTTCATAGAGACGCTACCGGACGGTATCCGTGAGAGATGCATTCGCGACGTGTGCGACAGCGAGCAGATAGACGGCAAGTGGTCATACTGGCCTGAAAAGGAAAGTATAAAAGACCTCGTTGCGCTCAAGCGCGCAAACCCTTACACCTACTCCAGTCAGTATGATCAAGACCCGGAGTCGCTAGACGGCGGCATATTCAGCGCCGATGATTTCAAGTATTACGGCCCTGTTGAGGACGGAGCAGACTTTTCCGAGCCGGAGCAGTACGAATACAGATTCATTACGGCGGACACCGCGCAGAAAACGGCCGAGCACAACGACTGGTCGGTGTTCGCAGAGTGGGGTTGTGCCCACGGAAGGCTGCACCGGCTTTCGTATCTGCGGGCCAAGATGAAAGCCAAGGAGCTTCGGCAGTCATTCGAATCGTTCGTGAAGGCGGCGCACGCCAAGAACGGCGGAAGAATGGGCGTGCTTCGCTCTGTTCTGGTGGAGGACAAGTCCAGCGGCACGGGCTTGATTCAAGAAGTAGAGACGCGACTGCCGGTACCAGTGACGGCGGTGCAGAGAAGCCGCGACAAGCTCACAAGGGCGATGGACGTGCAGCCGCACATCGCCGCAGGAAAGGTGTGTCTTCCATACGGTGACGAGGCAAACTTCGAATACGTGGCAGAGGTCGCGTCATTCAGCCACGACGATAGTCACAAGCACGACGACCAGACAGACGTTACGATAGACGCCGTGGAGCATGCGTTTATTACTTCTGTGACCGGCCCACAGGTAGGCGTGCTGTTGAGGTCGAGGCATAGGTAGTCGCCACACGCCCCTGAATCAAGTATAATACCCGAATCATCATTCAAAATTCAGGCCAGCGCCATGACGATAGTCACCAACGCAGCATATTCCCAAGTCATCGACCTGTTTCGCTCGGTGGCCACCAACCCTAAGCACAACCACGCGTACGACTTCGGCTTCCCGTCGCACATCACCTTTCCGATGTTCTATCAGATGTATAAGCGCAACGGGTTCGCCCGCGCAGGCATCGCGCACGCCGTCCAGAAGACGTGGCGCGAGTACCCTGTGCTGCTTGAATCGGCAGAGACGCACGAGCAAACAAAGCCCGAGAGGCTCATGGCGGAGATGTTCGACCGCCTGTCCCTGTGGAGCAAGCTTGCAGATGTTGACGAGCGCTCGCGGATTGGCAAATATGCCGCGCTGGTGTTCCGGTTCGCAGACGGCAAGCGCCCGGACGAGCCAGTAGACTCAGCTCGCGGATACGAAGCGCTGGTCGACGCGATCCCCTGCTATGAGGATCAGCTTAAGCCCACCACGTTCGATATGGACCCGATGAGCCTGTCCTACGGCTCGCCCACCATGTACCAGTTCAACGAGCCAGCCGTTGACCCGTCAAGCGACAAGGTGCGCGTGTTCAATGTGCATCCGTCCCGCGTGCTGATCTGGAGCCGCGATGGCACGATCCACTGCGACCCCGTGCTGGAGCCTGGCTATAACGATCTGGTAACCATCGAGAAGATCATCGGCTCCGGCGGCGAAGGATTCTGGAAGAACGCCAAGAGCGCGCCTATTCTGAATATCGACCCCACGGCGAACCTGCAATCGCTTGCCACAATGCTCGGTACCGATGTTGCCGGCATCGCCGACGCGATGGACGAAGTGGTTGCAGGCTGGCAGAAGGGCTTCGACCAACTGTTGATGCTTCAGGGCATCGACGCCAAGGCGCTCGGCATCACGCTGCCGCAACCAGCAGAGTTCATCGCAGGCGCGCTGCAATCCTTTGCCGCCTCGATCAACGAGCCGTTGCGTATATTGGTGGGGTCGCAGTCCGGCGAGCGCGCCAGCACCGAGGACGCGAAGGAGTGGGACAGCACGATCATGTCCCGCCGCGAAAACTACGTGAAGCCGAACATCCGGCGCATGTTGCGCCTGCTGACGATGGTCGGCGTCATCCCAGCGCTGGACTGGCACATAGGCTGGAGCGACCTCACAGAGGACAGCATGGATGAGAAGATCGCCCGTGCCGAGCGGATGGCGAACATCAACAAGGCCGCAGTGGGGACGGGCGAGCGGTACTTCACTGGGGCGGAGATTCGGGAGGTTGTGGGGTTGGCGCCGCTTAGCGATAACGACGCGCTCAGCGAAGACGACGCCGAAGCATGACCGGCCTAGCACCCCTCCCGCCAAACCCCGCCAACCCCATCGGCGGCACGGCTCTCATAACCGCCGCACGCCGCGACGTCAACCGCTCACTGGCCGCCACACGCCGCTGGCTGCTGGATCAGCTCGCGGCGATACCAGTGACGCGCATCGAGGTCAATTCAAGCCCGCAGGCGCCTCTGGCTGTCAACGCGAGCACATACGAATACATCATCGACACGTTCCGCCTCAAGGGTATTGTGGACGAGCTGCGCCGCAGACTGGGCGGCACAAGCGAGCCGGTAGTATCCCGCGCAGTCTCTGGCTATGAGATAGGCACTGCCGCCGAGGTAACTGCGCTCGGAGCCATCACGCAGGACTACACGCGCACGGTGATGCAGGTGCTAGCGAGCGACCCGTGGCAGCGGCGCGTCGCCTTGGTCCGCGCCCGAGTGTTTGAGGAGATGGAAGGCTTCGTCGGCGAGACGGCTACCGACCTTGCGCGCGTGCTCAGCAACGGAGTCGAAGGCGGATTTAACCCCATCACCGTAGCGAAGGACATCACGGCGCGGTTCGGCGTTGCTCAGTCGCGGGCTGAGCGCATATCGCGAACCGAGATTACGGGAGCGCTGAGACGGGCCCGGTGGGACGAGGCCGAGGACGCGGCCATCAACGTGGGGGTGCGGACGATGCAGATGCACCTGTCTGCGCTGTCGCCGACAACTAGGGAGACGCACGCGCGCAGGCATGGCAACCTGTACACCGTGCAGGAAGTGCGAGAGTGGTACGCGCAGGATGGCAACGGGATTAATTGCAAATGCGCCCAAGCGCCCGTGCTAGTAGACGCGGAAGGAAAGCCGGTCATTGACCGGCAGGTTAAGAGGGCGAAGGCGTTGAAGGAGAAGTACTTCAGTGAACAACAATAGGCTGCTCTGATTCGCGCTCCACCACCACCCAAGCCGCCCCAACATTATCCGACATAATCAGCAGATTGCCAAGCTCTATCGGATGCGGGTGCGCGTCTGACATGCTGTCTGCGAGCATGACTTTTGCTTCTTCGATGTCTTCGCCTTCGATCATTGTGGATAACAAGTGGCCGGCGAGGGTTTCGATGGTTATGCGGATGGGCATTATTTTGCCTCCTTGAGATAATATGGGACTACAAGCCGAAGCGACAAGTCTATCAGATTCTCGTCGCCCGGCATAGGCTGCTTGCCGTTGATGAAGTGCCGCATTTCCTGCTCGACGGATGCGCGTCGGTTCGGGCTGGCGGCGTGGTAGCGGAAGGTGCGGAGGATTGCTAGGATGCGTGTCATGCCTGCGCCACTCCTACATAAGCCGCAGCGCGGACTATGGCGCGCCGCGTGGCAGAATACGCGCCCATCTGCAGCCCCATATGCTCTGTGAAGCTACATTCCTCAGAAACAGCTGATACTGATGATTTATTGACAATTACCGAAATCGAAAGATGCACAGCCAAGCGAAATGCGTCACCGTCATCGGTTAAAGGGTTCCAGTTTCTGAGCATCCCTCTGAATTCTATATATCCGCCGCCATCGTGGTAGTCATACCCAGCGGCCTTCGCAGCAAGCCTCAGCAGTTCTTTGTCGCTCATGTCGGCTCCTTGTCGATGATGGCGCGGAGCCTGTCGTAGAGTTTAGGTGGCATTTCATCGGCTGTTGCAATCCAAAGCCTCAACAGCTCCACCGGCACTATCCTGTGGGTGGCGGGGAGGGCGTAGAGCGCAGTGCAATCGTCGTCAGGCAATTCAGTTCCTGCCGGAATCACGAAGGCTGTCCCGCCCGCATCAAGGCATAACGATTCCATTGCGGTAAGCATCGCCACCGGCTTCAGCTCTTGCATGATTGCTCCTTGATGGCGAGTTCTGCGGAGTCAATCGACTCAAGAGTTTCAAGCGCTAGCTCCACAAGAACGTCGATAGTTTCTATTCTTGACTGCAATGCCATGTTTGCGTGCGCTGGTATTTCAGGATCAAAAGTCATCCCGCGCATGAAGTTTGCTGCATGCTCAAGATTCTGAAGCAGGTTTTCAATTATTTCTCGCTCAATTGTTTTCATTCTTCACCCCTCGTAGCCGCCGGCTTGATGTTCCCGGCTTTCATCTGTTCGATTACCCAATCAATTACGTCTTTGGCCTTGACCGCCGTGTTGAAGTATTGATCCATGTACCCTTTCTGTTCTATCAACTGTTCAAGCGTCATCATCTTCTCCTTCTTCTTCGTGCTCTGAAACATAGCAGTTTTCACACCCTGGGTGCTCAGGATCACGGCAGTCAGGATGCCGCGCTAGGTCTTGCTGATACCATCGCTGTCTTGGCGTAGGACGCTCGTCGTCATCGTAGTCGAACATCACTCGCTCCTCATAATCGCCCTTGCTTGCTGGCATTATTTTGCTCATTCCCCCCCACTCCCCCGCTGTCAGTATTTCGATCAGCTTGGCTTTCTGTGCGACCCAAGCAGCGACCCAAGCAGCGTCATGAGCAGCGGCCAACTCTGCATTTGTTGCCAGCCCTTCCGAGTGCTTCCATGCCACGTCCAGCGCATTGCGGCTACGCTCGTCGGTCATCAAATGCTCGACTTGTCGCGCACACCACACTGCGAATTTTCGCCACAAGTTTGAGTGCTCAGGGCGACACCGCAGACTCCAAAGCGCGTCGTCAAGGTCGTTGCTTTCGAGAATATCAGTCATCGGAAACTGTGCATCCATGTCGGCGCTTGTGCCGCCTTTTGATGCAAGCACTTTTTTCCAGCCGCTTTCGCATGGCGATTGCGCGCGGATTTCGTTCAGGCTTACTGTAATCATATCTCAACCCTTTTGGTTTCGGTTTCTGTTACTTTCTGAGTAGCGCCCTTGCTTGCAAGCAGTATTTGTAACCCACGCGGCTATGGTAGTTCAATCTGCTCAGCGCCATAGCTCGCTCTGTCGCGTCTTTGCTTCGATTCGCCGCAGGTAGCACAACCGAGCGCAAGTGTTTACGCATCGACACATGGAACCGCACCTTCGACATAACCTCCGCAAGGCGCATGCTACCGCCGCTCCCTGGCGATAATCCCCATGCGCCCCGTCAGCTCGGCATCCGTGCGCGGCTGCTGACATGTGGACAGCGGGTGACGCACCCGCAGCCCGTGGTTGATTGTGGTGCCGGTACGCACGCCGAGGGCGCACATACCGGATTGCAGCGGGTAGCGAAGAGCTGGGCAGCCGGTGCAGATCATATCTTTCCCCTATGGTTTTGTGTTTAAGGTGTCCGCATATTGATACCGCAAAAAGCGCTTGTCAACTGTTTTTGTATGCGATATTGTTGCGTCGTCTACATAAGCAAAGGGAACAGCATGAAAGAGCGCACAGCAATGATATTGACGCTGGCAATAGCTTTCTTTTTGCCGTGGTTGGTGTTATTGTAAATCTACGCCGGAGCTAGTAACCGGCACTTAACATAAGAGCAGCGGCCAAAACGTCCACCGGCCAGCATGAGCCCGCTAGGTTGACTCCGAGGGGCAAGCAAAAGTGCGCGAACAGCGGGCGTGACAGTCGGGAGAGACCGGCACCCTTCTGCGGGTAGCAGAGCATATCAGAGTAACCATGCAACAAGCGACTCCATAACGGGCCTTTAGCAAAGGTTGACGCTATAAGCGGATACAGGATGGGCGACTTGGGGCTGCTAACCCAGCGTGGTTACTCTGATGTGCATAGCCCAGTGGCGATGGGCAAAGTGAAAAAGTTGGCGCAAGTGGGTGACCTGCGTGTGGGACGCCAAGCCACTTCTCAGCAGGAAAGCCGGGATCGCCTCCGGCGCACATCACTAATTCAACAATTTCCCCCGGCCCTCCCTTTTACGGTCGTGAATGGGTTAGCAGGGGCCGGGGGATTCACTAGGGGGTAGCGCAATGCTTCAGCATATGTGGCTAATAATGACAATGCGCCCGCGTCTTGACAGGCTGCAAACAAAAAGCCTCGCGGTGGCTTTTGTAATTGCGGCGCTTTCGGCGCTTGTCAGCTATGCAAGGTGGCAGTCTCCAGTGGCGATGGCGCACTTTTGCCTGTTGTGGTTTATCGGCTCGGTTGTATCTCCTCGCTTCATGCTTGCGTATGCCTTGCTTTCTATCGGATGCGATACCGTGGCGATAACAACAGGCCAAGACATGGCTGCGAAGCTGTGGGAGCTTGCCGGTATCGTTGCCATCATCATACGCGACATAAGGGACGAATAATGGACCAACTATCATGGCACTGGCTCACCGGCTGCCGCAACCGCTACAGGCAGCACAGGCGCGCATGGCTTGCAACGAAGCGTGAAGGATTGGACGCTGGCGCAGCGCTTGCACTTGCGTTAGAATGGCTGGGCGAATTTCAACAAGCAATGAGGGATTCAAAATTATCAGATATGCGATAGACAGGCTCACGCAAGACCCTCTCGGAATACTGTCGCATGCTGTGCTAAATGCAGGGATTGTGGCAGGGGTTCTCTTTGTGGCGATCCTCTCGGCTGCGGTATGGGCAGAAAACACGGTGGCGTGCGCTGTTGGAATGGCGGTGCTGTGCGCTCTCCAGTTTCGCGGCGCATACGCCAAGCACCAGCGCGCAATCAAGGAGAATGAAGAATGCAGACCTGCGCACTGATCCTTCTGGCAGCCACGCTGCTGACAAGCTGCACGGTAATATCAACGCCTGATTTCAAGGTGTACGACTTCCACCCGTCCGGCGATGCAATCGACGTTAGCGTAACCAAGGCTGACGGCACCTCGATCAGCGCCGTGAGGCAGCAGGGCTCCAGCGCGGAGGTTATCACCGCAGCCGCCGCCCTCGTACCAACTACCCCCTAGCAGCCAACGCGCTGCCCTGCACATCCTGTGCGCGCCCTCTTCGGAGGGCTTTTTTATGCCACCGCCAGCCAGCACTGCCACCCCTATTGCACCGCGCCCGCCTTTCGCGTATCTTTGCCCAATGAATTGTTGAACAAAGGTTCTAGAATGTCTAAGATTCGCGTCAACCTGAAAACCCGTGTGCAGAATTCGCTGATCAGATACGAGAAGCGCAATGGCCGCGACGTGATTGTGGTGCCTAGCGCGACCCTGCCTGACAACATCGTTATGAACCGCATCTTGTACCCCGCGACCGTCATCGAGTCCGGCTACAAGACGCTCGACCGAACACCGGCGCCGCTTGGGCACCCGATGATAAACGGCCAGTATGCCAGCGCACGCGACCCCGAGGCCATGAACGGCTATTGGGTAGGCGCATGGAACGAGAACGTGCGCCGCACTGGTGGCCGCGTGTTTCTTGACAAGATCGTTGACGTAGAGACCGCGCAAGCAACGCCGGGCGGGCGCAAACTTCTGGAAACAATCAGCAAGCAGGAGCCTATCAGCACCAGCACCGGCTTGATGCTCACCATGAGCGCCGCCACGCACGCAGATTACGACTGGGTTGCCGAGTCGATGGAAGCCGACCATGACGCCATCCTGATCGGCGAGGCTCCGGCAGCCAGCACGCAGCAGGGCGTAGGAATCTTCGTAAACTCGCAAGGCGTGAAGATTGATGTTCACAACGAAGAGCTGAAGCTAGACGACGAAGCGCTGGAATCAATCGCCGAGTCAATCGCATGGCAGCTTGAGCACGAAGCGCGCGAACAGAAACAGAAGCCGCTGATTGACAAGATTATGAAAGCACTGCGCTCCCTCATTGGTGGCGCTGAACCCGAAGACGACGACGCCAACGAGGAAACCGCAATGAACGAAGCACAACAGAAAGCGTTCGACGACCTGCAAGCCAAGGTCGTATCGCTCGAAGCCAACTTGCTGACCGCCGACAAGGTGGCCGAGCTTCTAAAGCCCGTGACAGAAACACTGTCCGGCATCCAAGCCAACCTGAAGCAGGCCGACGAAGCCAAGCGCGCCGACCTGATCGACAAGGTGGTGAAAGCCAACCTGCTCGACGAAGCCGACGCCAAGGAGCTGACCACCAACGCGCTGCAAAAGCTGGCCGCGAAGGTCGCCGCCCCTGCCGCGTCCGCCGGGTTCTTCGGCGGCTTCGGCGCCAACGCCGCGTCTGCCGCTGACGAATTCACTGACGAACTGCCGGAGTAATCGAACATGACAACTGCAAACGTAGTATTTTCCGGGCCTGCCTCGCAGACAGCGCCCATCATGGAAGAGCGAATCATCACCTCCGGCGCGACTATCAAGCCCGGCCACTTGGTGCTGACGTCCTCCGACAAGTGGATCAACCACAACCTGGCTGGCGATGCGGGCAACTACCGCATCATCGACATGGACACGGCGAAGCAAAAGCTTGCCACCGACACGCTCACGGCACTGGACAGCGCGCAGGCGTTCGTGCCTGTTCCCGGCCAGTATTACAACGTAGTGCTGGCTGACTCGCAGACAATCAGCAAGGGCGACGTCATCACCAGCAACGGCGATGGCACAGTCAAGGAGGCGACCGTAACAGGTGCAACCCCTGACGTTGTCATCGGCTACGCTGACGAAGCCGTAACCACGTCCGGCTCAACCGCGCGCCTCCGCATTCGAATCGCAACCGCTGGCTACCAAGCTACAGCATAACAGGAGCAACAAATATGCTTTACTTTGACAAGAAGCTCGCCACTGGACTGAACGGCGTCAACCACGCCGCGCAGTTCAAGCAAGTGCAGGGCCAGCGCCGTGCGTTCAACGAACAGCAGCGCGGCATGCGAACGATCACCGGCAACGCTGCCGCAGTGATCCCGCGTGACGTGTATGTCGAGTTCGACAACGTGACCAAGGCGCTTGCTCGCGCAAACAACCTGACCATGATGCAAGACCTGATGCCGCTGGCTCGCTCGCTGCCTGTTGGCAAGATCGAGTACACCTACCGCAAGGCGTCGGACTCAAGCATCGTGCAGACAAGCGTCATGGGCCAGATTCCCGGCCAGCTTGACAAGACCGCGTACAGCTATGACTCCGCGATCAAGGTTGTTCACCAGACCGCGTTCGGTCGCGGCTGGATGGAAATGGAAGGCCAGCAGTCCGAGGGCTTCTCCGGCCTGATTGATGACCAAGCCAACGCCGTCCGAAACCTGCAAACAAGCATTGCAAACCACTTCTTCGATGGCACCACCGATACGTTCAACGGCACCACTGCCGTTGGTATCGCCACCTCGACAGACGTGATTTCCGTTGACCTGGATGCCAGCGACCTGAACTTCAACTTCGCAACGAACACCACTCCGGCCACAATCCGTAGCAAGTTCATTGCGCTGATTGACAAGCTGACCATCACCAACAACGTGCAGGGCCAGATCACGGCCTACATCTCCCGCGAGATCGAGTCCAACTTCCTGCAATTCTTCAGCACTTCAGACACTGGCTTCGGCACAGTGCTGGAAAACCTGAAGAAGCTGCCGCGAATTGCCGATATCAAGGTCGATGCAACGCTGTCCGGCAACGAGATTGTGATGATGGTGCTGGATACTCAGTACATCCAGCCGCTGGTTGGCATGGCGATTGCGACAGTGCCGCTGTTCCGCGCAAACCCGATGGACAACTACAACTTCCTGACGTATGCGAACGTCGGCTTGGCGATCAAGTCTGACTACAACTCGCAGAAGGGTGTTCTGTACGCTCGCGAGATCAGCTGATGGTAACGGCGCAAGGATAGCGCCTTACTTGAATGAGTGATATAATAAAGCCTTGCCGCGCACCATTCGGCAGGGCTTTTTACTTACTGACAGGAGCGAAAAGAATGTTCAACAGATTCAACGTCACAGAGCTTGGAATCCAGCTCAACGGCAAGATGCTTATGCCCGGCTCAAGCCTGCTTATCAAGGGCGAGCCGCACAAGTCTTGGTTGCCGTGCGGGCATGTGGCTGGGCAGGTAACCGAACGCACGCTGGTGGTGGCGTCACCGGCAGAGCCAGTGGAGTCAGCAGTGCCGGCAGCGCCAGCAGACCTCGAAACCATCCGCCGACAGTACGAGCTGACACTCGGCAAGAAACCACATCACAAGATGACCGAGCAGACCATGCTTGCGGCCATCGAATCAGGAGCCGCACAGTAATGGCCGTTCAACAATTCTACTTCAAGACAACCGCAGGCTCTACGCGGCTGCCAATCGCAAACGCCACGCACACGCTGGACGTGAGCGAGAACTACGCACTGACGAAAGTATTCGTGCGCTTTCTCGACTCCAATGGCGCCGAGTGCACGCCAACTGCCGGCACAGTGACGATGGCATACCAGCCCATCGGCTCCTCGCAGTGGATCGCCATGACAGACCAGGCTATCACCGCATCGACAGTCAAACACAACGCGCTGTCAACGTACACACCGCCGACAGTGGCAGGCCCCATCAAGGCAGTGCGCGCAATCTTCGCATCACTCGCGGATGCCGTCACTGTAGAAATTCTCGTTAACCGATACAACGCATAACAGGAGCGCCACATGGCAGTCATTACAGCAACAAACATTCAAACAGCAGGCGCAAACGCGGTGACGGAAACGACACTCGGCGCGTCAGACACGCTTGTCTACAACCCGTCGCGCACTCAGATTCTCTATCTGGACAACCAGACAGCAGGAGCGCTCACGGTCACGATTGACGGCGCAGACGGAACAACTGTTCCAGTTCCAGGCGTTGGCAGCGTATCGGTGGCATCTGGCTACAGCACCGGCTCTATCGCGGCAGGCGCAGTGCGGGCAATCGTGCTGTCTACGATCTTCCGGTACCTGCAAGGCACCGTCACCGTGACCGGCGGCACCGGTATCGTGGCTTCGCTGCTGGAGTTCTAAGCATGGCAACCGCAATCACCTACGCGGATGTAATCAGCGGCTTCGACACGAGCGTTCCAGAAGCGCAGGTCGAAATGCTGATCGACATCATCGACGAGGCTGATACCTGCCTAGACGCGAACAGCGTCAGCGCCAGCAAACAGGAAATGCTGAAGCTGGCGGCTGTTCGGCATATGTGCGTGATGATGGGCGCGTCGGCAAGCGGGAAGGGTGCGGTCGCCAGTGAGACGGCCCCTTCCGGCGCAAGCCGCAGCTACAAGGCGCCGTCCGGCATGGGCCTTGAGTCCACCAGCTACGGCGCGCTGCTGAAGCAGTTCGATAGCTTCGGGTGCATCACTGCGCTGCTGGAGAACACCGCCAACCTGTCCATCCGCAGCGTTGGGCGCAGGGCTCCTGAATGAGCACGCTTGCAGCATGGTCCTATGAATCAACGCTGACCGTCTGGCCTGCCGCGTCCTATGACGCCTACGGTCAGCCCACGTTTGGCGCGCCGTACACCGTGGCGGGATCGTGGTCCGCGGGCGGCGACATGCAGACCGACGACAACGGCGAACAGTTCGTGGCGGCGAGCAAGTACTATTTCCAGTATGATACAGACTCCGCAACGCTGCCAGTGCGCGGCGGATTCATCAAGCGTGGCACGCACACGAGCACGGCAGACCCGATAGCGGCAGGCGCCGAGAAGATACGCAAGGTATCTGGGTTTGACATGGCGATGTTCGGCGCGACTGAAGTGCCGGATTGGATTGTCTACACGTAGGGCGCGGCATGCCGATAGAAGGGCTGGAGGAGCTGAATGCGCGATTCAAGGCAGCTATCGAAGAGATAGGGATCAGCCGCACGCAGCGGTTCATAACCGAGCTGGTGTTCGCCATCGAGGCAGAGTCCGCCACCATGACTCCGGTGGACACCAGCTTCCTGATAAACAGCAAGTTCAGCCGCATATGGCGTAGCACCAGCGGCTGGAACGCCGAGGCCGGATACGGAGCGAACTACGCGATGTATGTGCACAACAAGCCTGGCACGCTACTCGGCACAGGGCTCGCATGGAAGCCTGACGCCGAGCCTCAATTCCTCGCCAAAGCCATCAAGACCGTGCTGGAACAAGACATCGACGCTATCATAGAGAATCAGTACAAGATATGAGCGCAACACTTCTCCAGCGAGTCAAGGATCACATAGACGCGGCAAACCTGCTGGCGGGCTATGGCGTGAGGTATTTCCAGTGGACTGATGCGGACGAAGCCGGAACCACGCCTTTCGTCATGTTCCGGCAGTCCGGAAGCGGCGATTCAAGCATCCTGCTACAGGACACGCAAGTTTCTATCGTGCTCGTGGGCGCAGGCCCGACAACAATCGTGGACACTGACACGCGGGCGCAGGCGATTCTTCGCTATCTGCGCGGCTCTACAGTTGACACCGTGGGCGCCGTTCGCTTCGACCCAATCGGCGCAGTGCGCGGGCCAATGAAGCTGGAAAACGGGCGCCCTGTGTTTGAAATCGTGGTGCGTGTGTTTACTGAGGATCAATAATGCAAGACGCCAAGAAAACAACTATCACCTTCGGCGGCGTCACGATAGGCGGACTGGACTCCTACACGCTGTTCGAGGGCCAAGTGCGCGAGGCGACGTTCAGGCCGCTATCCGGCCCGCCTGTTGCCATGCCGTCCTACGCTGATCGCGGTGTTGTGGTTCTTGAGCTGTACCGCGACGACGCGGACGCCGGGCAGATAGCGCTTCAGTCATCGCTCGGCAACCGCACGCGCGCCTCAATGGTCGTCACGCACCCTGACGGAACTACCAACACGTTCACGGTGTTCACGCTGACATACACAACGCGAGGCAGCAAGTCGATGGCAGCCCCCGTGCAGCGCGTTCGTTGCACACTGCGCGTCTCTGGCGCCATCTCGTAACGCATGGTATAATACGCTAGTCAATATCACATTTCTTGCCGTTCTGCGGCTAATTTTGGAACGAGGATTCAAAAATGAGCAATGTTCAACTCGCCGCAGGCACCAAGCTCTACATCGGCGCCGCAGCCCCAGCGACCTACAACAAGGCCGGCTATGAAGCCGTCACATGGACAGAAGTCGGCGAGATTTCCAACATCACTGGCGACGTGGGCGCCATGTACAGCGAGGGCACGTTCTCAGTGCTCGGCAATCGCGGCATCGTCAAGCGCAAGGGCAGCTACGACAACGGCAACGTGACCGTGGAGTATGGCTACTACCGCGCAGACTCAGGCCAAGAAGACATCGTTGCAGCAGTCGCAAGCGATGCGCCGTTCCCGTTCAAAATCGTGATGACTGACGTGGCCGACACGCACGTCTACTTCATGGCGCTTGTAATGGGCGCGCCTATCAGCATTGGCGGTAACGATGACTTCATCACCTCCGCCGTGCCGCTGGCAATCGACAGCGTTTCCGCTGTGCTGAAGGAAAACGCGCCTTCGTAATGCGTTCGTAAGAACCGGAGCGGGTGGCCCTGTCAGCGCCCGCTTTCGTTAACCAACACTGACGGGATTCCTGACAGGAGCGCAACACATGACAGCTTTCGACATTTCAAGCATTGACCTCAAAGCAGACAGCGAGCGCGGCTCATGGCTGCATCTGAAAGACCCTCGCACCGGCAAGCCCATCAGCACCAAGGACGGCGCTCCCGTGCGCTTGCGCGTGCTCGGCCCACAGGCTGACGCGGTGACGCAGGCTACCGAGGCTGTGAACAAGGAGCGCCAGGAGCGGGAAGCCAAGCGCGCAGAGTTCGACAGCGCCGGAAAGCTTGTCAAGGCCGGAACGTCCACCAAGGAAGAGCTTGTTGCAGACGACGTGCGAATCTACACAGCGGCCACCATAGGCTGGGAGAATATGGCCTTCAACGGCGTGGCGACGTTCAGCAAAGACATAATCGCAAGCCTGTACACCGAGCGCGATTGGGCACGGGCGCAAGTATTCCGATGGATGCTTGATTACGCAAATTTTATGCCCGGGCAAGAGAGCGCCTAGTTCTCTATGCCCGGCAGGCGGCGTGGCTATCAACGCCAATACAGCGACCACAGCGCAAAGGCATGGCGCCGGCAAAGCCGGTGTCACGATACGACAAGGCCGGCGGCACGGTTGAAATGCCGCCGGTCGTGTACGGGCAAGACCTGATAGAGACGCTATGGGCAGTCGGCCCGGTGACTCCTGAAGGGCATCCGGTACCGTGGCAGGAGCTTCGAGCATACGCGGCCACAACGCGGCGCAGGCTCACGCGGTGGGAGGCAGAGACGGTGCGCAAAATGTCCGAAGCCTACGCTATCACCGCCATAGATGCGCGCCGCGAAGACTCAAAGGCGCCGTGGTCCGTGGTGAAGCTGACGCAGAAGTCGCTGAACAACAAGATTCTGGACATATTCGGGCCGCTGTTCGCCAAGCCCGCAGCACCAACAAAGCCAGTGGCACAGAAGATACCGAGGCAGAAACCCGATGGCAGAAGACCTAGGCGCGATAAAGTACCGGATTGAGGCGGATACGTCTGGCCTCGCTCGCGCCGAAGACGAGATGGCGGCGTTTTCGAAGACGGCCAAGGCGGGGGCAAAGGACGTTGATGATCTCGGAAAAGAGATAGAGCAGACAGGCAAGCGCTCCCAAAAAGGAACCGAGCAAATAAGCTCTGGATTTGAAAACGCTGCCAGAAGCCTAAAGCAACTTGTTGGCGTTTACGTTTCTTTCCAAACTGTCAAGGCCATCACAACCGGCGTTGCCGAAGCAACGATGGAATTCAGCCAATCCATCGCTGACTTGTCTGCAATCACTGGCGCAAGCGGAAAAGACCTTGAGTTCTACGCCAACAAAGCCAAGGAGATAGGGCGTACCACTTCCCTGTCGGCGGCAGAGGCGGCAGAAGGATTCAAGCTGATTGCGTCCGCAAAGCCTGACTTGCTTGAGTCTGCCACGGCTCTTGCTGCCGTTACGCAAGAGGCCGTGACGCTGGCCGAGGCTACTGGAATATCGCTTCCAGAATCGGCGGCGGCGCTCGGTTCAGCATTGAATCAATTCCAGATGCCCGCTGGTGATGCTGCGCGCGTAGTCAATGCGCTTGCGGCCTCCGCGCAGTTCGGTACGGCGGAAGTTCAGCAGGTGACAGAGGCCATGCGAAACGCTGGCTCCGCCGCCAACTCGCTCGGGCTGGACTTTGAGGAAACGGTGGCAGGCATTCAGGCGCTTGCCGCTGCTGGCCGTCAAGGCGCTGACGCAGGGACGGCGCTACGCCAAGTGCTTCTGAAGCTGGAGGCCACCGGGCGCGCAGAATTGCAGCCATCGGTTGTCGGTCTTGTTGGCGCGCTCAATGAGCTGAAGTCGCAGAATCTCGACAACACAGAATTGATGGACCTGTTTGGGCAGGAGGCGTTTACAGCGGCCACGGCGCTTCTTGCTCAATCCGACACAGCCGAACAGCTAAACACGTCACTGCGCGGAACAAACACAGCAACCGAGCAGGCTGCTGTGCGGATGGATACGCTACAGGGTGACACGCTCAAGGCGCAATCAGCAATCGAAGCGCTACAGATAACCCTAGGCGAGAAAGCCGAGCCAGCCATGCGCGCAATGGCGCAGGCAACCGCTGGTGCTGCCAATGCTGTGACCGCGTTTCTCACGGGAATGTCGGACGAAGACCTGATAGAGTCTATCGGCATGGTAGTTGACGAGAACGGCAACCTTGTCGATTCCGCAGAAGCTGCCGCAGAAGCTGCGCGCAAGTTCCAAGAAACAATGACAGGCTCTGGCGGGCTTTCTGAAGCCGCTACAGAAACAGCAGGATCAATAGCGGAAGAGCTTTCTCCGGCAGTCGAGCAGTTCACCGTAGACACACTAAAGCTAATCGACTCCCTAGAATCCCAATACAAAGCCCTCGGCATGAACGCCCGCGAACAAGCGATGTTCAATGCCGAGCTGAAGGCGCTCGCTGCTGGCGATGGCCCCGAAGCTATTCGCACAGTGCGTGATCTTGCTGCGCGCAACTATGACGCGGCAGAAGCAATCAAGGAAGCCGAAGCGCAAATGGCTGCGTTCGGCGACTCTCTGGAATACTACAAGGATCAGCAGCGCAAGGCGCGAGAGGAGCAGGAAAAGAACGAGCGTTCAATTCTTGAGACTATCGCAGCGCTCGAAAACGAAACGCTGTCATTGCAGATGACAGGCCGCGCACAGGCCGTGTTCAATGCCGTCACAGAAGCATCGGCACGCGGCGCACTGCCTGAGCAGATTGCCAAGATTGCAGAGCTTACGGCGCGCAATTATGACCTTGCGGAGTCGAGCAAGGAGGCGGGAAAATCGGCAGAGGACGCCGCAAGAGATGCCGAAGAAAGGTGGAGGCAAACGCACGACTACCTAAGCGGCGCGTTCGTTGACATAATGGAAAATGGCGGCAACGCTTTCGACAATATCGCAAAAGCGTTCGAAAAAACAGTTCAGCGCATGGTGGCTCAGTGGGCTGCAAGCGGCCTGATGGGGATGTTTTCTGGAAATGGGCTGTCAGGGTTCACTACCGAGGCCCTGATTGGCGACCTAGGGAAAGGCCTATTTGGAAAAAGCGGCCAGAGCGGCATGCCGGGCGGGCTTGCAGGAACCGTTGGCATTGGCGCCAAGATAGCAGGCGCCGCATCCAGCGCAGGCAGCGCCATCATGGGCGGGCTCTCGGCAATCCCAGGCTGGGGCTGGGCTCTCGGCGGCGCCGCACTGATTGCCTCACAGCTCGACAAGTCAACCCCAAGCGGCAACGCTGGATTCCTGATCCGCGAGCCAGCAGGCGGTGGCGATGGCCGCACGTTCGACGTGCCTGCGTTCGCGTCTGGCTTCGACCCGGTTGGCTTTGCGCGGCGCGAGGATCAGGCGGGCGCCGTGGCTGTAATCGACACGTTCCGGCAGTACGATGCCGCGCTGACTTCCATTGCCGAGGCCGCTGGGCTGCGCGTCAACTACAACTCCAATAACTTCGGCGGCTTCAGCGAGAAGGGCCAAGGCGGCGGGCTGTTCTTCGGCAGCGCGAACGAGGACGGGCGCAACACGGCTGTGCCGATAGAACAGCAGTTGACGCAGTTCGTCGGCCAGTGGATCAAGGGCCTCGGCGGGCAGGTTGACCAATCGCTGATTAATGACGTGCTCGGCGCAGGCAGCGCGGACGCCATGATAGCGCGCGCGGCATCACTTGCAGGCATCGACGGCTCCCACGCCACCGGCCTAGACCGCGTGCCGTTCGATGGCTACATCGCACAGCTTCACAAGGGCGAGCGCGTGCTGACCGCTGACGAAGCGCGCGCGCAAGATTCTGGAATGAGTGATATAATGGGCCTCGAAATGCTGAAGCTGGCGCGCCTGTCTTACGGCATCATTCAGGACTGGAATTACCGTGGCTTGCCAGCCACAAGGGCGGCTGCATAGTGTTCACCATCAACGCGGTGTCCGTCACCGATGCAGTGCTTACCGATTCCAACGTGACCGAGGCGGACGCGACGGAGTACAGCAGCGCGCACCATCCCTATAATATCGGCGCCACCGTTATGGTCACCACCACCGCCAACGGCGCATCCGTCGCCACGCACAAGATTTATACGTCAACCGCCAGCAGCAACAGCGCTGACCCGACACTGCGGACGACATACGTCAGCGGCGACGAGGATGTATTCTGGTGGACGGAGGTCGGCAGCACCAACCGATTCAAGATGTTCGACGGTGTGGTTCAGTCGCAAACTGTGTTTGCAGGCGGCATAGAAGTAGAGCTGACGCCGACGACATACACCCCGGCGCTTGCGCTGATCAACGTCAACGCCGCGTCAGTGGATGTAGTCGTGGATTCCACGGCAGACGGCGAGGTCTACAACGAGTCGTACTCCTTGGTCTCAGATTCTGGAATAGACGATTGGTATGAGTACTTCTTCACGCCGATAGAGCGCATTTCCGAGCTTGTGCTGACTGACCTGCCATCGTACCTCGACGCTACCATCACCGTGAGCATCAACGACGCCACATCAGCAGCATGTGGCGAGCTTATCGTTGGCACCATGTTCACCATCGGGCAGTCGCTACACGGGGCGAATCTTGGTATAATTGACTATTCGGTCAAGACAACAAACGAGATTACCGGCAACGTCACTGTGCAAAGCGGCCCGTATGCACGGCGCGCACAAGTTGACGTTATGTGCGACACGGCGCGCACTCCGGCAATCTCGAACTACCTCGCGTCAATCCGTCAGCAGCCCGTGGTATGGGTGCCGGATGTTGGCAACGCGGCTACCATCACATACGGATTCTTCAAGGAATTCAACGTAATTCTGAGCGACAACTACACGTCGCTCTGTAACCTGCAAATAGAGGGACTGACATAATGGCAGCAACGCCAGTAGCACCCACCCCGATTACAGCGCTGCCTACTGCGCCAGCACGCACGATGGCGCCCGCGACCTACGTGACTACCGCAGACGCCTTCGTGGCCGCACTGCCTGAGTTCGGCACCGACCAGAACGCGCTTGCGACTAACGTCTACAACAACGCGGTGTCTGCGTTCGATTCGGCAGGCGAGGCGCTTGCGGATGCTTCAGAGGCTTCGGCGTCTGCGCTGCTGGCAGAGAACGCCGCCACGGCATCGGCAGCGAGCGCGAACTATGTCGGCGCGTGGTCTTCGTTGACGGGCGCGAAGACTGCCGGTATCAGCGTGGATCACTTGGGCGCCATGTGGCTGCTCAATGCCAATACCAGCGACGTGACGGCGGATGTGCCGGGGACGAGCGCCAAGTGGTCGCGGATGTTCGGGGCGGGGCAGATATTCGAGCGGGCAACGAACATCAAGATGGTGGCCGAGGACAGCGGGAAGATTATCAAGATCACCTCCGGCACGTTCGACCAGACTTTCGACCCGGCAGCAACGCTGCGATCGAATTGGTACGCCTATTTCTGGAATGCAGGGACTGGAATCGTCACGTTCAACCCTGATAGCTCCGAGCTGATTGACGGCGCGGCCACCAAGATTCTGCGAAAAGACTGCATTGTGATGGTGATGTGCACGGGGACTGCCTTTTCTACCATTGAAATGGCGCTGCCGGTATCAGATCAGCACGTTATCGTCACCACAGGCAATGGGCACGGCAGCACGAACACAAAAATACGCCGATTCACAACAACGCTTTCAAGTGCCGGCAGTGCCATCACTTATGCGGACAGCAGCACGGGTGGCGGGTCTTTTACGATCAATGAGGCTGGCTTGTATGAGATTGCCTACACGGACGGCACTACAGGCTCTAACGTGCGGACAGGGCTTGGGCTTTCCCTCAATAGCGCGGAGCTGACAACCAACATTGAATCGGTGACTGCCGCAAACAGAGTCGGAATGGTAGTGGCCTACAACCCGTCAGGCGGCGGCGGCACTGTCGGCCTTGCAAACCTCACAGTGACAAGCAGGTTTGCCGCCGCCGATGTGGTAAGAGCGCACAGCGGGCTTACAAGCCTGCCCAACAACACCGACGCCGCCTACACGCGGCTCTCCATTCGCAAGGTGGGGCCATGATAAAGCTACTTGTCGAAGCGCCTACAGGGCAGCAGGAAATCATTGAGGTCGATTCTACCGGCTCATACTTCGACCCGGCGCGCGTACTGTGGGACGAAAGGGTAGACGGGCCTTTGCCTCATGACGTTGTAGTCGGCGGCATGGTGCGTGAGCGCACTGTGTCTGTGGTGGATCACCCCGCAGTCATGGCCGATGATGGCCGTGGCGAATACACGCAGATCGCTCCAGCGTGGGACGAGGAAATAGTGTCGTGGGGGCCGCTTACGTTCGACCAGGCTGTGCTTGATGCTCGCCCTGCCGTGGCCTCTGCCGCAATCGTCGTCCCCATGCACAAAGCCCGCGAGGCTCTTATCCGCTCTGGCGTTTCCGTCGCCGTGGTGGATGCGGCCATTGCGAACATCGAGGACGATACCGAACGCGCCTTGGCAAAGAATGCTTGGGAATACTCGCCAACGGTGTCGTCGCAGTCGGCGCTTGTCGTCACCCTGGGCGCTGCCTTGGGCCTTGATGTAGACGCGCTGTTCCAATACGCGAGGTCTCTGCCGTGATTGTACAGCCGCGATATAGGGGGCCGTTTCTGCCGACGACGTTGGCCGTGGCGATGACTGCTGGCGCACCAAACGGCGTAGCGGTAGCGCACAGCACTGAATACGACCTCGCTGCCGCGTCGTTCACGCTTCCTATCGAGATTGCGCTTCCTGACTACACGCCCGGCAGCGATCAATGGCTGTACTACAAGTATCAGGATGCTAACAACTATTGGGGATTGCGCGTCAAGACAAGCGGGCTGCTTAATTTCATTGCAGTGACTTCAGGCGTCACGCGGCTGGATATTGATTCTACTACCGCAGTCAGCGTTACCAATGGGCTGAATTTGTGGGGGGCTGTATCGGTCACCCGTGAATCTGCGTCTGCGGCTGGCGCTGGCGTGTTCACAATCAACGGCTCCGCGCTGGGCGCGTCTGTACCAATCACTGCCGCAACTCCTGTGTCTCTGAGCAACACCGGCTCGCTGTACATCGCAGGCACCAATGCCGCAGGAACTGAGTCAACCGTGCGCGCGGCATACCCCTACAACCGCGCACTCTCTGCTGCTGAGGTGCTGTCGCTTTGTAATAACGGCGTGGCTGCGGCGGATGTGGGGGCGAGTCAGGCCTCTGCTGTATCAGGCAGCGTGCTGAACGGAACATCAAGTAGGACTTTTTCCACCTTCTCATCAGGCGCTGACAATTTTACAGGAACAACTCTTGCCGGTGATGCATCCTTAAATTATGCAGGATATTCAATCGCCGTTTCCGTGGGGCAAAAAATACGAGTTAAAGGTTCTTTTTCAATTACAGGCACGCTTGGAGGCGCGGTATTCCGAATCAATATAGCAACTTCTCTATCGAATAGCTCGGCACTATCAAACACAATTAGCTTAAGCGGAACTTCTGGCGATTTTGATGTGGTCTTAACGGCAACTGGCTCAGCTACCGGCATTGTTAATTTTAGTTTAGGAACTTCGCCGGTCACTGACGCAACAATAACAGTCACAAGCATTGCTATAAATAGGCTTGGCTGCACCCTACAACTAGACCCCTCCGGCCTCACCGCCTCCGGCCTGACATGGACAGACTCAAGCGGCAACGGCAACAACGGGACTTTGCCAGCAGCAGGGGCAACGAAGGTTTCAATCCGCAAGTAACCACCTGTTCCCGCCGGCATCGTAGCGCAGAAACCCTGTGAATCTACCTGCCGGCGAGCGAACGTCGCCGAATGTCAGGTCCATTCCGATTGCGGCGACCGTGGTGCATGCCCCCGCTGAAGGAAAGTATTCAGCAAGCACCCACCCTTCGCCTTCGCGCTTCAGTAGCGCAGCCATTCCCTGAAAACTCGGAATAAGCAAGCTGAAATCTCGTGTTAACTCCACAAAGCACGGATTTGAATCATACGGAACGTGCTGTATATCCGCGTAGGTGAGCGCATAGCGGCAGTGGGTTTGATATGGGTACATGACGTCTTGTCGGTTGTCGGTATGGCCCATGCCGCCTATAGCGTGGCCTAGCTCGTGCGTGACGATGTGCTGAAAGCAATCATCCGACACGCCCATGTACAGCGTGTTTATGGTGACGATTGCCCCGGCGATGTTGCCAGTGTCCGACCAATGCCAGGTTCTTGTCTGCCCCTTCGTCGTGACCGAAGCCAACAGGCCGACCCCGAACGTCACCTTGCCGCTGGTAGAGTAGCCTGCCTGACCCGTTGACGTTACCGTGATCTTGCGGCCAATCCTTTCGCCCCATTGCCAAGCGGCATATTCGACCGCCTGACGCAGTTGTGGCGTGGCCGTGGCGTCTAGGTCTACCGTGATTGCAAAAGGCCACTGTCGCGGGCTAGACGCGGCGTAGGGGCTTGCGTGCTCATAGTGCGGCAGTGATTCGACTAGCTCTGCGCCGTGTGACTTCGACGCCAGCAAGAAAGGCAGGTACAGCGCGAACATGAGGCCGATTAGCTTGCCGAATGTGCGGAGGTCTTGTTGTGTCATTCCTCCACCCTCCTAAAATCACCGCCCATCAAATGCGCTGAATCTTTCCAGCGCGAATAAATCAAGCTTCCGAATTCATTGTAAGTCGTGAACGCGATTTCGTTCTCGTTCACAACTGGATACTTCTTCCCGGCCACGAACCACGAGCATTCCTCCGGCACCATGTCTGCGATTGCGTAGATTGTCATTGTGCGCTCCTTGTTGTGGCGCCTATCACCTGATCTCTCAGCGGCGACCCGACAACGCCAAGTCTATGCAGATAATTCATGGCGTTATCAGGCAGGCTGGATTTTGGGATTGCAACACGCAGCGCGGAAGACAGTCGCTTTACAAGCATCGCCAATTCTTTGATGGTGTCATTATCTCTGTCATGCCCAATCATGTCGGCAATACTGGCGACCATCTCGTATTCTTCCTTCAATTCTCGCGCCTCGTCCTCCAGCTCCCGCACCCTCTCAGCTTGCATGGCTGAGGCGGCTTGCCATGCGTCTAGCCACAACTTGCGAACGTGGGGCGGAGTATCTGACCAAGACTGCGCGTACTTTTTCCCGAATTCTTCTATGCTCATAATCATTCCTCTGTTATCGTCCAGCACGGCCACGTTATACCAACGCGCTGTTCCCCCGTCAACCTCTTTCTGTTATCTTTATCGCATAGCCTAAACCACACAGCAACCCACAGGCAGGAAGCGCCCACCATGACAGCCGAGCGAATTCGCGCACTCGAAGTACAGCAGGAACAGACGGCAGACTCCGCCGCGCAGATCACGCGCAGGCTGGACGCGATAGAATCGGAGCTTCAGGGTATCAACTCGAAGCTGGACAAGCAGAAAGGCTTCATCGCCGGGGCCATGTTCATCCTCGTGCCGGTATGGGGCGCAATCGTTACCGGCGCCGCGTGGCTTTGGGACAAGATAGTTGAGGGGTCGCTGCCATGAAGGCAATCGATGATCTGATAATCCGCGAGGGCGGCTATGTCAACCACCCTGGCGACAAGGGCGGACCCACGAAATACGGCATTACCGAGTCCGTGGCGCGCGCACACGGATACAACGGCAAAATGCAAGACCTTCCGCGCGACATAGCCGAGCGCATCTATCTGGAAACTTACTACATCAAGACCGGCATTGCTCGCGTGCGCCAGCCAGCGCTTGCGGAAGAGCTGCTAGACTCTGCTGTGCTGCATGGGTCTGCCCGCGCTATATCGTGGCTGCAACAAGCGCTCAACGCGCTGGAGGACGCCGGGCTGCTGACCGATGGCGAGCTTGGGCCGAAGACACTGGCCGCGCTGGATGCCTATATGACGAAGCGCAGAGACGGCGGAGAGCTTGTGCTGGTGCGTGCGCTGAACTGTCTTCAGGGTGCCTACGTGTTGGCACTGGGCCAATACGGGCGCCCGTTCCTGTTCGGGTGGCTTCGGCATCGGGTGGCGCTGTGAGCAACCCCCATGTGATATTCATCCACGGCTTCAACGTCTCCGACAACGGCGCGTCCACTGTCGGCCACCTCGTGCCGCACTTCGCCGCGCTTGGGTGTAGCACTGAAATCCTGAGCTACGGCCACTTCAACATATTCGAGCCGCGCCTGAAGAACCGGAAGATTGCGGAAGAACTAACCATGAAAGTGCGGGCGGCCTCAAGACCGGTAATCGTCGTCGCTCACTCCAACGGGTGCGCCATCACGCATATGTGCGAGGCGCCGATAGACAAGGCCGTATTCATAAGCGCGGCGCTGAATTCGGATGCGGAGTTTCCCGGCAACATCGGCGCCGTGGACGTGTGGCACTCGCGCAAGGACTGGGTGCTGCGACTGGCAAAGCTGCTGCCGTTCCACAATTGGGGAGACATGGGCCGCATCGGCGCGACACGATATGACCGGCGCGTGAAGAACTTCGACCGCTCGCAGAATTTCGACCACCCGAGCGCGTGGCATTCGGACGTTTTCAAAGCGCCGCTGGTGGATTACTTTGGGCCGATTATCGCGAAGGAGGCGCTTCAGCGCCTAGGCTGAAGAAGGTGCGAGAGTTGCAATTTCGGCACTGCCTGAACTTCTGCGCCTGATCTTTAGCAAGTCCGCTGATTCTCTGGGCATGCCGCATTTCTGCCAATGACTGCACAGCAAGGCATTTGTAACACACATACGCTTTCGGAGTTTCCATGCAGATTGCCCTCATAGCCCTAGCCGCTACCCTGCTGATAAGCATGGGCCTGTTTCAGCTTGCCGTCACTGTTCTTTCGGAGCCGCCACTGACGCAGACTGAATTCGTCATTCTGGTGTCGGGGGTGTATTCTTGGGTTTATTGGGAGATGCGGGGGCGGTCGAAGTAATATCTTGAGAGGATCGGTCAAAAATACCTTTTTCGTCATCATCCGCAAAAGAGTTTCCCCGCAAGCTGTTACACCGCAAATGGCTTATTGCAAGATTTGATAGGTCGTCAGTTCCGCCCTTGCTGATTGGCAATATGTGCTCAATTGTTGCCATCAACTCCTTTTTGTGTCCGTCAATAGCAACGTGTCTGCCGCAAACGTAACACGGAACCCTTCCGTCATTTTTCTTTGATATGTACTTGTAAAGCGTTTCTTTCCTATTTCTCATTACCTGCAGCCGCAAATTCCTCTTCGCTGACGGCGACATTCTCAGTTTTTTTGACATTGCTTTGTTCTCCTTCTTTTTCTTCCGAATATACATAAAGGCTCGAAAGGTCAGCGCTGGAAAGAAATTCTGCAATCTCAGGGTCTGTCTTTTCCTGCTCTGCCATAAGCTTCCTGAAATACCTTGTTTCCTCTGATTCAATAACGAATTCAGGATGGTGCTTTGATAACTCGCCTGCTATTTCACTATTGGCGCGCCTTATTTTTATCCATGCGCTTATGGCGTTTTGCTCCCAGTAATTCAGGCCGGGGAATATGCGATACTTCCTCATAAGCATCAACAGCAGGTATTGATTGAGCTTTCTTATGAGATTCTTCATTCTTGCTTTCTCCGGCTGTTATAGTAAAACCCCATTCCGACCACAGGCGGGGCGCTTCCTGCTATATGTCACTCCAAGGTCTTGCACATTTCACGCCGGGGCGCCCTTCAAGGCGGCAAGGTAGACCGCAGCTAACCTCCGGCGATCTCCGCATGTGCCATGCGGTATTCTCTACAGGCGGGAGTTAAACCACCGCCGAATCGCAAATGACCGCACAACACTGATGGCCGTGAAGATCACCCCAATCAAAAACGCACCGCCAGCCGACACTGGCAACCCAGCAAGCGGCAATACTACCATGTTCGCCGCGTAGTTGATGCCGAACCCGATGCCGATGTTCGTCCATGTTTCCACCATCGAGTCGCGCATGGACTGCCCGCCGTGTTTCGAGGTGGCGATGGCGCCGTAGAGGGTGATCGCTACTGTTACTGCGGCGCACGCCGCTGCCACGATGGTTAGCATGGCTCGTCCCCTATTGTGTAATGCTTAGGGGTCCGGTCTGCATAGCGCGCCTTGATAACCGGCACCATCGGCGCCAGCTCCTTCATCATCGCATCATAGCCGCCTGCAATCATCCTGTCATCGTTGAGCTTTCCAGCGGCCTGTGCGTCAACAAGGATTGCGAGGCACGCAAGCGCATGGCCCAAGTGGGGAACTCCGCTTTCCGGATCAATGTCCTCTCCCTCAAACCACTTCGACAGGTGGCGCATGGCCGCGTCGTAGTAGATCGAGGCGCGCACGCCGATTGCCCGGTAGTTGGTGCGCCCGTACTTGCACGCGCCATCCAGCAGCGCCATGCTTCCGAGCGCTGTCGCAGTTGTCGGCCACAGGTGCAGCGGTATCTTGTCGCTGCCTATGGCATCTTTGGGGTTTGTGGGCTTGCTGTCGGTGCTTACCACTTCGCCTTCCTCCCCTCAAGCCTGCGGTTGATGTAATCCAGCGTTCGCGCCGCTCGCTTTGCGTCCGCTTCGTTCTGATACGGCTGCAAAGCGGCAATGCGGCGGCGGCTTTCCTCAAGGAACATCCGGTCAAGTGAAGTCATTTGATTTCCCGTGTCGTTTTGATTGTTGTCTCTGCGCGAAACGTGGCCGAGTATTGGAACAACTGGACAGGATCGCCAGGGTTATCTGCTGCCAGCTTGCGCGCAGCTTTTACTGCATTGTTGAGTGGGCCTTCGATTATCGTCGGAACGCCGTGTAGAGTGATGATGTTCATGGTTTGCGGTATCCTGCGTCGTAGAGGGCGGTTGCAGCAGGCACAGTTGCGTACTTGCCGTTTTCTGCTTCATGTTTGATAAGCACTTTGGCGATTTCTTGTATTGCACGGTCTCTGTCGGGTTGTATGGGGCGAATACTACAGGCCGCATATGCCATCCAAACCGTATCGTGCTGAACAATTATTGATTCGCCAAGATTGCAGTGCACAACGGCAGATACAGTGCCTTTGATCCATATGCCGCACTGCATGCACTCAACCTCCATCCCAACAGGCGGCAGCCCATCCTGCGGGCCTCGCCATTGGGCGGGGCGGGGGATAGCCTGCAAAATACGGATAGGTGTCATGCTTTCGTTGGCCCACAAATCAATATCCCAATAAAACCAATCGTCGCCATCTCTCTTAAGCCATGATTCGCACCAATCGTTATTTTCAGGCCCGTAATGAGTGGCGTCAATCGGCGCCTTGCTCCAATCTGGCGCGCTCACTTTGAATCCTCCTTAGCTTGCCATGCGTTTAGGAGGCGGCAGGCTTCAATGGCTTGGACTTCGGTATGGACACATGGAATAGAGTGCCTTTTGCTAAAACAGCACCTCCATTTTATGCCGTCAAGAAACACGGCGTATTGTCTTTCCTTGCTCCACTCCCCCGCATCCGGGTCAGCCTGAAAGCACGCCTGAAGGTAGAAGTTGAACTTGCGCTGAAGTGCCGAGGCTTTGCGGGCGATGGATTCAGTTGGGAAAACGTTGCCGTGCTCAATAAGGCTGATGTCTTCGCTGTCAGATTCGTTGCAAAACACATCACTTACGCCATCACTGGATACACGCCAATAACCACCCCCATGCTTTGGCTCCCACAGCCCCACCTCCTCCGGCTGCTCGATGATCTTGCGAAGCTCTGCGGCCTCGGATTCCAGCTTTGTCAGGCGTTCTAGTGCTGCTGATTTGTTCATGTTGTTACACTCTGTTGCGCTATTGATTGACGTCGCCATTACACACCGCCACCGCCACCACGTCAACCATTCCGCCGTGTTTTTGTTTCGCTTTGGCGCCAATGCCCATCCACAACCCACAGCAGCGAGCGCTTCCCGTTCCTATAAACAGCACAATGGCAATGCATCCACGACGACGGCCCCGCGTTGTACTCCATCCGCAGCCGCGACGATGTGCCGACCTGATACACGCCGTCCATCACGCCGGGCGTATGCGAGTGCCCAATTATCGAGCGCACGCCAATGCGCCCGAATCCACGGATAGCACCACGCGCGCCATTCGGCCCCTTGTCGCCGTGCATGCCGCATTCGATGCCGGCAATCATCACCGATTCGTCACGCGCCGGGAATTCGCACTGCGCCACTCTGCCAAGCTTCTGCCGCATCCAGTACACAAACGGGTCTAGATAGGACGCGCCGGAATCGGACATGCGCGCCGACTCGGCCATCGCAAGCGCGGTCTTTAGGTAAAACTCCGCGTTTTCCGGATCATCTTTCCAGTCCGAATCCTCTACCCATCGCGCCAACGCGTCCGGGTGGTTAGACGGCACAAATATGATGCGCTGCCCGTCCTGCGCGTGCCTGTCGATGAACGCCGCGCACTCGTTCACTTCGTCTTCTACGCTTGACCGGTCGCCGCGATGCTTGGCAATCTTCGTGAACACCTTGCGCGCGTGGTGGTGATTCTGGCTGTGGAAGTCCATAACGTCGTGGAATACTACAGCCTTCGGCCGAAGCGCTTCAGTCATTCCGCTGGTGCCGAACGTGGCGCGGACAACCCCGGGGTCAACAAACCGCTCGTGCAGGTCGCCGAGCACAAGCGCTTCGATTGGTATGCCGCGCTCCACGGTGTCGCCGCTGTACATCGCGTCGAGGTCGTAGAAGCTGCCGTCGTCGTCCATGTTGATCTGTCGCAGGTTGAATCTGTCGCCCTCAATCTCGACAACCACGGCCCCGAACGCATGGTGATGCTCGCCCTTCTTGCCGGCCTTGCTGTCCGTGTAGTTGTCCACCGTGATTGCGCCGGTCGTGTGAATGATTTTCGCAAGGTGATGCTGCGGCGTCGGTATCGTGGCAACCTCCAGCTTCGGATGGCCGATGATGATCGATTGTCCGCCGCAGAAGGTTTCGATGCCGGACGTTGGTCGAACCGCTGTTGGCTGAATACGCACGTCCGCCAGCAGCACAAGGTTCGCGCACAGCTCAACGCGCGAATCGACAAGATCAGCGGCGAGCGATGGCGTCCACCAGTTTTGATCTTCGTCCGCCTTCGTCCACACGGACGTGGCGTTGTGGTAGCGTATCGGGATTACAATCAGCTCGGCATCGTTTTGGCTGCAATAGGCGCGAAGCGATGCAAGCCCGGGCTCGAACGCTGGAGTGGCGTTCTGCGCGCAGGTGATAACGTACTTGCGGCGACGTTTGCGGGTGCTGATTGTCTTGGATGGCGGCGGCGCAGGAGCCACTACGGGGGAGATTGACCGCGTGGCAGGGTTGTATACGCCTCCCTTCTGCTTGCGCGCCAGCAGCGTAAGCATGAAGGATTGTAGGTTCTGGTATCCGCTTATTCCTAGCTTTATTGCGGCCCCCCTGTACGTCCCGGCTTCCATCATCGCCGTGTAGTGCTCTACCTGGCGCTTTGTGGTGCAGTATTGCAGGAGGTCTGGGGGGAATTTTTGGGTCATTTTTGGTAGGCCCTTGCTACGCGACACTCGCGCGGCGACAAATAAAGCTCGCTGCTTGTTTTAATCATGCTCACAATTCCCCTGAGAATGTCGAAGTTTGATGCTCCGTAGCATGAATAGGTTTCACCGTCCCAGCTAAACAGGTACGCAAAATGATTATCCACAAGAATGTCTGAAAAATCTCGCATACATGCACCTTCGTCAAATTCAGTCACCCTGAAGAAAAACAAAAACTTCCGCGTAGTTTTGTATTTCCCAGACTTTATTGCTGAGGAGCACTCCGAGATTCTTGCGCTTATTCGCAGATACTCTTTCTCTACATCCTTAAAACAAATGTCGTCGTTTGTTACTTTGCAAAGTCCTTCTTTCATTTGCCCGCCTCCACAAAACACGCCAACCTCTCACTATAAAACGCCACCGGCGCCCCCTCTTTCCCCCACCATCGCAGCGCACCCGCTTCGTGCTCCTTGCGGTACGCGCTGGAGCATTTCTCGTACTGCGCGCACTCTTTATCGCGGCAGAAGGTTCGGTCTTGATAACAGATCATTTCGATTCTCTTTTTGCTGCCTTGATTCGCTCTTCAATCAGATGCGAGGCTTTTTTGAATGAGTTTCTGCGGAAGTCTTCGGAGCCCATTATAGCATGGTCTTTCGCGGCGCGTTCTTTTGCTCCGGCCTTGATTGCGCCACGATAAATCTGCAAGAAAACGAAGTCATTTGGTTGCATTAAAAAAGCCTCCCCTGCGGACTATCTTTCTCTTTACTAGCTCGGTAAATCTGCATCGACAAATCGGATTCGCCGGGAGAAAAACCCAAAGAATTAAGCATTAAGTCGTTCTTCAATATGCACATAGCAATAGCTTTCCATGATGGCGCTCTGCCGGAATCGGCTACCTTTTTCGGAACTTCTTCAGGTATGCCATCAGAGTAGCAGCGACCCTCCCATGTCTTGCAATATGCCTCGACTCTTTGCGTAGTTGATCGACCAGACGTGAATTGCTCTGTCTGCCTCTTTGTTTGCCAGTATCCGCTGCTCATCTGTAAGGTGCCCCCATGCAATCCTGGTTATGTCTTCCGGTATTCCGATGGCCAGCGCAACGGCAGCGTGACCGACCCATGCGCGCCTGTTCAGATTGTTATCTGTCAGTGCGTTCTCGCAACTTATCGGCCACTCTAAAACTACTCGCATCATGCTTTTCCCGTATGACCTGTGATCTCCAGTAAAAGCTATTGCGGAGGCGATGGCTGCCTGTCTATCTGCCACCTCGCCCCACATATTGTGGGCTATCTCCTCCCACTGCGTGACCGGGTGATAAACGCGCTCAAACTTCCAGCGCGCCATCCTCCTCGGCCTCCTCGAAGTTTTCGGCGTCCCAGCTTGCGGAAAAGTCTTGATTCTGGAACAGCGCGGCAACTCCAGTAATTTGCTTCAATCGCAAAAGCTCATCTTTTGACATGCCGATGTGTTTGCATATCCACGCATCGCCCTTTCCCATCTCTACAAGTTCGGCAACAATGGTGCTCATCAGCTCAATGTTGTGTGTCCCGCGTGCGCGGTTGTGGCGTATAGTTGATGCCATGCGGTCGTGTATTTCTTTGTTCAATACCACGACAGGCAACATTCCGCGCTCTCTTTCGTAAATCCTTTTTGAGTCGCGCAGCGTGCAGTATCTATGGAACCCGTCAACAACAACATACTTGTCGTTTTCGCTGTCGTAAACAACAACAACAGGCTGAGTGTATCCGTCTTCCCAGATAGACGTTTCCAGCAGCGCCATCTCTGGCGGCGCCACGCTGTTCGGGTTGTAGTCGTTTGCTGTTACTTTTTCAATTGGAACGGCCTTGACGCTGTAAACAGGAGACACGTAATCACTCATCTGATTCGCGCTCCTCGATGTATTTGAAAAACTCTTCTTCGTCATTGTCTCGCTCAGGCTCTCCGCGAGACGATTCAAGCTCTTTGAAAAATTCATCTTCACTTAGCTGCTCATGTTGTTTCATTTGAATTCCACTGTTTTTTTGACATGGCTGATATTGATACCAGCCATGTCAAATGTCAACTACAGATTTACATATCTGAGGTATGGCCGCTGCTGAGATTCTTCGCCTCCACCTGGCTTTGTTGTTGTCCAGCCTTGCGGGAACAGTACACAGGCTTGCTCGTCTGAAATTGAAGGAGGAATAAGCACGGCGTCTCCCGGCTTCCAATTTGACGGCGTTGCTACTTTGAACTTGTCTGCCGTTTGAAGAGCCTTTACAAGACGCAAAATCTCATCAAAGCTGCGCCCGGCAGACATTGGGTAAAACGTCATTGCTCTGATCTTTTTCGCAGGATCGATAACAAAAACAGCGCGCACAGTTGCGTTTTCTGCAATTGTTCTGCTTCCTTCGTATGCGTCCGATGGGAGCATGTCGTACAGCTTTGCAATCTGTATCTTCTCATCCCCGATAATCGGAAATTGTGGCTCCTCGCCTTGTGTGTCGCGAATGTCAGCAATCCATCGGAAGTGGTCAGCAACGCAGTCGATACTGTGGCCGATGAACTTGACGCCAATGTCTTGAAATTCAGAATACACCTTCGCCATGATGCCAAGTTCGGTGGTGCATATCGGCGTGAAGTCTTTTGGGTGAGATACAAAAACGCACCAGCTATCCCCGATCCATTCGTGGAAATTGATGGCGCCCTGCGTAGTTTCTGCTGAAAAATCTGGAGCTGTATCGTTAATTCTCATCTTGAATATCCTCTTTGGAGTTATAAACGGAGCTGTATTTTCGCTGTATGATTTTTTGTCTTTCTTGCTGCTGTTTTGTTGGTTGTAGCCCCATGTACTTACACGTATGGTCGTTCTTTAGTATCGTTATAGCAAATCTTTTCCAGCTTGTCACCTCGCTATTGTGAGATTTCAAGCAATCAAGGTTGTCAGGAGGAACTTTTATAACAACTCTAGGAAGGTTGTTTTTCCCGTGCGGGGTCGTGCCGTTTATATAAAATCTGACCCCATTGCTCCGCATGTCAGCAATAACATCTGGGTGTAATCCGCGCCCAACCCTGCCCCAGAATTTAATCGACTGGATCAGGCGCGTCTTGAAATTTTCTGCCGCCTCCTTTGGCAGAGTGGCAAGCAAAAACTTCACAAAAGATTTCCATGTATGTCCTGGAGGTAGCCTAAAGCTGCTGTAGCTCAACTGCTTCCCGTAAGTTGCAATGAAGTTTGCTCCTGCTACGCGAGCGCATAGTCGAGCCCATGTGTGCCCGTCGATGACGCGGTATAGGTTAAGGCTTGATTTTGACTCGCTCATGAACGGGCTGGCAACTCGCATTTTTTCTACCGGAACGCCGGCCATATAAAAAGTGTCATACAGCTTGTTGTATTTCCACTCAAACTTTCCGTTTGCAATCCAAACGTCGCGAGTTTTCCAGTCATATATTGGGTAGCAGTTGTAAACGTGCTCGGTGTTCTTTTTCGTCCACGCAAGGCCGCAGAATGTTTCTTTAGCATCATTCATGATAGCCCTAAATCGGTTAAGGCTTTCTTGTGTTCTGATTCCGATAAGGTTCGCAGTGGCTTTTCCTTCTGAGTACCATTCCGCGAACATGTCCCAGAATTCATCGTATTGCATCCCTTCCGTAAAAAGATCGCCAAAAGGATGATTTTGAAGGTTAACGACATACCCCATTTCTGGCATGGGTCTTACCCATCGGTGCCTGTCTTGCTCGCCCCAGCAGCGCCATTCTGTTTCGTATGCAGAAACTGTGCAAGGCAATGAGACCGGCATGCAGCACCAGTATATGTCAAGCAAGTCTCTGTTTGAGTCTAGGATATCTCTCATAAAATCGAGGCTTGCTTCGTAATTCGCCTCGTTGTCCAGTATCTGGATTCCGAGTTTTTTGGTGATATTGTTTGCGCGCATGTAATCAATGCAAAGATTGAGCATTATGCCAGAATCTTTGCCACCAGAAAAAGAAAGGTAAACTTTCTCAAAGTTGTCGAATACAAACTTTATTCGATCTACCGCCGCGTCGTATACGTTCTGCTCTTTGTAAACTCTTTTCGACATGTTGTTTTCCTGTATTCAAACACCCTAATTACCTCAGCTTTCACCGCCTCACCCAACGGCTCAGCCTTAATCGCATTCAACCTTTGTTCGCGCGGCAAGTCAAGTATCGCGCAGGCTTTTTTGTGAACGAAGAAGCGCAGCCAGGATCGTACGGCTTCGTCTTCTATGGGCTCTCCGCGTAGGGCGCGTTGGATTAGCTCTGAAGGTCTAGCCACTTCTGCAAAGCCTCCCATGCGCCATCGACGCCCAAAGCAACGCACACAAATGCGCCTTGCCTGTCGCTCGCCAGCAGATAGTCTATTTGCTTCGGCTGCCAGCTCGATTTTGTGTGGTCTCGCCTTTTCATTTCGCATACAAAAGCCACGGACGCCGGGATGATAATATCAGCAGCACCAGGCGCCATGCCGAGGGCCTTGTCCATGCTGAGCACGCCGAACGCCTTGCCACTTCTGGCACCCTCGTTCTTCGGGTGCAACGCAATCAGCCCCAAAGAGTCCGGATATTCTCGGCGCAGCCGCGCAAAGAAGGTGACCTGCTCCGCGCTTTCTTGCGGACAGTCGCCGCGATAATTCGTGTCACCGAAAACACTAAGCCACTCTGGAAACTTCATCCGCGCTCCTGTTGTATCCGAAAATTCTGTAGAACCCCGTGTCAGCGTCCTTTTTGTACGTGACGGTCTCTGGCATCGCCTCGCCGCCCTTGGTGGCCTCGACGAACTGCTGGTAGTCTGCGCGCTGCTTTCCTTTCTCCGCATGCGGATGATACCAGAAAGAAAACTGCCTGTATTCCGTCACATAATCAACGCGCAGGCACTCGTTGCCGCTCCTGCTCATTGTGGTGCGCTTTTCCCAGCTAACCACCTTGTCCGTCTGGATTTGCGTAGGGTCGCGCTTCATTTTTCGGAAGTCTATGGCAAGCTTCTCGTTCGGGTCTATAATTTCTGCCCTGCACTCCGAGCAATACCGTGCGGCAATATCATTGTCAGCGTTACACACAAAGCACTTCTTTGCAGTCCACCTGTAGCCGCACTGGACATGCTGCCCCGCCACAAGCGACAGGCCCATGCACCGCCTACCGTAGTGCGCCGGCATCGGCCCGCTGTCTGTCATCACTTGATTGCCGTCAAGGTCAACGAAGTAGCCGGCGGCGTCTACCTGAAAACCGGCATCATTCTTGCGCGCCGAGAACGTGTTTTCTGTGTTGCAGTCTGGACACGTCGCGCTCAGGCTTCCTGATTCTGAGTCCTTGTATGCTGCTTTCACTTCCGGCGCGAATATGTCTCCGTCCGGGCAGTGTCGTTCAAGGTTTTGCGCGTAGTCTAGAACCATGCAGTCTTTTTTTCCTTTGCACAAGCGCAACCCGCGCCCGATGATCTGCTGAAGCAGCGCAACGGACTCGGTGGAGCGCAGGATTGCGATGACGTCCACGTGCTCGGCGTCGAAGCCTTTGGTAAGCACCTGAACATTCACAAGGTATTTTATTTTTCGAGATTTGAAGTCCGCAATGATGCGGCGCCTTTCTGCTTTCTTTGTGCCGCCGTCGATCATGGCGGACAAGGAGGGAGGCAGGCTCGCCATGCACTCGGCGGCGTGCTGCCTTGTGGCGGCGAAAATCATCACGCCTTCGCGGTCGCGGCTTTTCTCCACAACGTCAGCGATCACTTGCGCGGTCTTGCGCCCATGCCCGTGGAATGCGCGGTCTATATCCTTCGCGTCAAACTGGTGGCGCGAATTGAGCTGCATCGCCAGTGTTTCGTAGTGCTCCGACCCTATCTCTCCGATAACAGGAGGTGTCAAGAATCCGCGCTCAATAAGCATTCTCGCCGGAATATTGCACACTCTCGCAGCAAAGTACGGGTCTTTTGTTTTCGACTCCGGCACCGGCTTGCCTTTTTCATCCATCGCATAAATGTAGCCATCGCCAAGCCTGAATGGCGTTGCCGTCAGCCCAATAACCCGCAGATTTTTATTCTGCTCGCGGATGGCTTCAATGATGTACTTGATAGTTGGCGTTATTTCGTGCGCTTCGTCCACCACCACGGCGGCAAACTTTGAGCCAAAGCGTCGGACTTTGTTTTTGACCGTGCCAGGCGTCCCGAATACTACCGGGTGGCGCATACAGGAGGAATTCAGAGATGCGCTGAACACTGACGCAGGGCTTCCTGTCGCTCGATACTTCTCGGTATTCTGCTCCACAAGCTCTGCGCTGGGCGCAAGGCATAGCACATGCTTCCCGCCAGACATTTGATGGATACGCTTCGCGATGTCAGCAATGACGTGTGATTTTCCGGCGCCCGTGGCAGCCTCCACAAGGCACGGGTCAATGCAGGCTCTAACCCATGCCATCACGGCGTCGCTTGCTTCTTGTTGATAGTCGCGCAGTGGCATTCACTTTACCTGCCAGTATGTTGTCGGCTTTCCTCGGTACGGCTCAAGGTCTATGCCTTTGCAGTGCTCTTTCACCACAGTAGCATATGCCACGGCGCCCTGCCTTTCAACCTTAGTGAGGCTTCGCCCGCATACCGTTGCGTTGCGCTCTTTCGCGGCAGCAACAAGCAAGGACAATACCTCTTTCTTTCTTTCTGTTGCGCGGTCGATTGCATCGGAAAGGTCGTCGTATTCTTCCAGCAATCGGCGCGCCTCTTCGCTTTCAACCACTGCGCGCTTAGGCTCAAGGTGGCGCTCAGGGTTTGCGCGCTCGCGCAGATAGTCTTCGTAAAACAGGCGCAGCACTGGAATAGCCTGCTCAACAAATTCGGCGTCGTATTCCACAACCTCGCGCCGTGTGCCGTGCGGCGCCCATTGATAAAAGTGCGCTTGCTTGCGCCAGGCGCACGCCATTTCAATCTGCATCTGCGCGTAGTAGTGAGGCTGCTCATTTGCTGGTTTGAACACTGGCGCATGATCGTTTCGCTTTCCCCACGGGCATTTGCACTCAAAAACAGCATCTTCGTTAATGAGCCCGTCCGGGCTGGCGCCAAGCCATTCGTGCTCAGGATGCACAAAGAATCCGCACACCTCTACGCGCAGCCCCGCTTCCATTTCAAACTCCTGTCGCGCCCCGTCTTCGTGGAATTTGCCGTGTGCAAAAATTGTGTTTTCGGCAAAATCGTCGGTTTCTTCAGGTGCACCGCAGTATGCGCGCACCATCTGCCGCATAACGTCGTCGCGGCTGCGATTTGGATCAACGCCGAGAATGGCGCCGACATTGGAGCCCGTCACTCTTTCAAGGCGCGCCGTGCGCCATTCTTCTGAATGCTGTTTATTGTCTGACATATGGCGCTTCTCCATTTTCTTTGTGCCATTTTTTGTGGCACGCCGGGCAAAGCCACCTTACATCAAGCGGCTTTGCGTAGTTGTCGTGGTGGGCGTGAGTTTTAGAGCTTGACCCGCATTGCTCGCAGTTTTTTCTTATTAAAATTCCTGATTTTACCCCAAGCCTAACAACTTTATGGGCAAAATATTTTTCTGGGTTTTTATTCCTGTATTCTCTTACCTCAAGTGCTGATTGCCTGCTTCCTCTCTCTTTATAGTACTCTCTGTAATAAATAATTTTCGCATTTCTGTTTTCTGTAACGTCTTTTTTATTACACTCTTTGCACTTATTAAAATGCCCATCGGCCATCTGGGGGTGCTTATAAAAATCCCCCAGAGGCTTCAGGTTTTCGCATTTAAAGCAAACTTTCTGCGCCATAATAGTTGCCTCGGTATTTTTAACGTCCCCCGATATTACAGCACAATTAAAAGGGACTTAGTTAAAAGGGATGTCATCATCGAAGTTTGCAGGGGCAGCCTTCTCCGCAACAGGTGCCGCACGCTGCACAGCCGGTGGCTCCCCCTTCGGCGACACAGCAGACACCCAGTTTCCGCGCTTCGTCTGTCCGTCAATTTCCATTTCCCAAACCTGAAGCATCAACATCATCATCTTGTTTACAAGGTTCACGGTCAGGCTTTCGTCCGTTGGCTCTACGCCTGCCGCCATCAGCTTTCCGCCGGCGTTCGCGTCGATGGCCGCAAGCATTCTGCGCGCCTTCTCCGCTTTCTTCTTGTCGCTGTCATTGACGCGCAGCTTGTGGAAAATCTTTCGGTTGGCGTACTCTGCCGGCTTCAGGACGGCCCATCGAATTTCGATGTAGTCCGGATCGCCGTTGCTCGGAGATACCCACTTCGCCTCGTCCGGCGCCGCAAGCACCTGGGTTTTCGATGGGATCGGCTCAATGTCGCCTCCGCCTGTCTCGAAATTTCCTGTTACCGGTTAAAAAAAAAAAAAAAAACTCATGCTGCCTGCTCCT
>ERZ869929.132-NODE-132-length-42491-cov-68.088793_pt1 | contig 42491 bp, 59 predicted proteins | sample MGYA00579312_ERZ869929 | MGnify/ENA primary metagenome ERZ869929 (study PRJEB32216, sample SAMN09231818) | wastewater metagenome | place: USA: Maryland | collected 2016-08-09 | study: EMG produced TPA metagenomics assembly of the PRJNA472060 data set (Reclaimed... | reverse complement strand
CTAGATTTTTAATTTTAGTGAAATGGAGGAAGGATTTTCTCCTACCTCGCATTATACACTAGCGTTTTACAAAGTCAAGCCTAAAGTACGGCTTTTACTATGACGACGACGATAACTAGTACGATCAAAAGTTCGAAAAGTCCCATGGTGATATTCCTTTCAGGGTTAATAGTTGCCGTGGATTTGCCAATAGGCTACGGCTTGTGCATAACCACCATATCGTTCATTCACATAGTTGTACTGCCATTTAAGAGCCGCTACTGGGTCTCGCCAGTCGCCGGGGATCTTATGACACGGGTATTGCTGCACTAGCCCACAGGCAGTGCTCGGGTTGGCGTTACAGTCGTTTCGGCCGGGGTTGTAGGCACAAGGCTTCCATCCGCTTTCACGTGTAACTATCCAGTCTACTGCCCACCAGAGGTCGGCCGGTATACCAGACTGTGCTAGCCATGTAGCCTTATCGCCACTAGGGACGAATGTAGGTGTCTCGGCTGCATATACTTTAGGAGTGGATCGCTTCGCTTGTAGAGCCTTCTCTGTCTCTTGTAGCTTCTGATTTACTTCCTGAAGTTGTTTCTGTTGCTCTTCAAATTGTTGCTTGTTCTGGGTCTCTTTTAGCTGCAAGTCGTGTTGCGTCTGTTTCAAATGTTGTGATGTGCTTTCTAGTTGTCGTTCTAACTTAGCTTCCTTCGTGTAGGGCTGCACCTTTACGTAGAGTGCGACTGCCACTAGTACGATGGCGAAAGCGATTGCTAACTTCTTTAGAACGGGGGAGTGTTGTTTTTTCAAAGTCTGCCTCCGAAGAGGCCTGTTTGTTCCTTTCTTGAACCCACTCATTTTACTACACCTTTCTGCTTATGGCAAGCTATAACGTCTCTTTTAACAGAAACGCAACCGATACCGCAACAAAAGGATAGGCAATCATCGGGTCAACTCCACCTAGAAAGTGTAGTCCACCGGCCACTGCTAACACACTAAGTGCTAACCGTGCGATCCAGAGCGACATGAACTGTATGAACTTCTCGCCCTTGCTTATTTTGCTGTCTGTCATTGTGCTTTTCTCCTATTATTATTTAATGACTTTAACATCTTAGCAAACATTAGCGTTTTTGTCAAGCACTTTTGTTCCATTACTCTGGGGGTAGAGTGGGCACAATCGGTTTCAGGTAGCCGTGTTCGGGGTCGGCACACTTACCCGGACGTTCCCAGATCCGCAAACATGTCAAGCACTGCCACCCCTGAATAATCTTTACCGTTGGCCGGTCGTTCTCCTCGTTCAATGGACTTGATTTTATCATTGTAGTATTTCCTTATTCCCAAAAGCTCTTCTCTTGTCCACTTCTTTGAAACGAATTCACGGGACTCAAGATATTCAACGACATCTTTTCCAAACTTTCGCAACATTCCCTTATAGTAGTGCCGGGGATTACCATGAAGGAAACGGTTACACCGTTGGCATTGGGCATTGACGTTTCTCTCGTCAAAACGAATGTCGGATGAGGTAGTCGGTATAAAGTGACCGCCATCAAGCTTTTCATAGTCTGTCCAGTTTCCGCAACTAATACAGTGCGTTCCAGTGTCTCCAAAACAATCCCTAAGTCGTGCATATTTATTACACGCTGCCTGTGTCGAGTTCTTGAGACTCGATAAGCTCACGGAGCTCTTCGGCAGTCGTCCATTCTTCTTCGGTTTGCGTTTTGTATTCACTCTTTGTTTTCTTTCCACCCTTGCGGCCTGCTTCAACGGCTAGCTTCGGATCTAATGCAAAGCCAGTCTTGTGAGAGCGTTCAGGGTTAGTCCACGACTTGCTGCCAATCTTCTTATAGAAGTCGGCACCGTGTTTCTGTAGGTTTGTGTCTCGGGCTTTTAATGCCCCTTCTCTATTTCCGGCCATTGTGAAGCCTTCCTAGACGCCGTCTATTGCGTTCTATTTTCTTTTTAGCTCTATCTGCCCGTGTGGAGGTAAAACCGATTAGAAGCCTCTGTAGGTGGCTTAAACGGCCTTTTGACCATTTTCCGGGTTCATTGCTCACTGACATTTTCAATCTCCGTGTCAACTGTTTTACGAAGTGCTTCCAGTGCGTGTAGTTCGCCGGTCTCGACGGCTGCATTGTTCACACCCTTGACCATGTTCTCGTAACTCTTCTTGAGTTCAATAGACAACAGCATCATTGTGGCCAAGTCACCTTTGCCAAAACCAAACGGTACGACAGGTGCGTCACCACGCTTGGTGTGGATCAGAACGTGATCTGCCCGTAAGATTTGAACTATTGCCCTAATTTTGTTGGTAACCATGCTGGATCCTCTTCTAGCTTCCATCCTCTTTGTTTAAGCGTCGTTGACTGGGGGTTCAGTGGCCGAGAACGGTTCTTCTTGAGGTAGAATTCTAGCTCGTTCGAACCTTCCTTGCGGTACACAAAGCCCACCATGTCGCTATCCTGCTCAATAGATGAACTGCCTTTTAAATTATGTAGCCCGGGTTTGTATTCTTTTTTCACACTGCCGTCCGGTGCCATGATACGGGTAGGTGTGACATGCGATAGTAATATGACAGGTAGCTCACGCTGCACCGCACACTCCTTGAAATGCTTGGTGATGCGTGAGAGTTCCTGATGTTCTTTCTCGGCACTTCGGCTGAAGAAGTGTAGGTGGTCAATAATAACCATACACGCCCCTTCGTCCTTCGCCCTCTCCATTAACACATCTATATCACGGTAGGACACTGCTGGGGCTCGCTGCACCATAATGCCTGCGTAGTCGTGATCGTCTGAAAGGTTATAGAACCGTTGTACTGCTTGGTATCGGGTTAGCTCTAAGTTTACCATAAGCACTGGGAGTTGGGTTGACTGATAGACATTCTGGGCTATGTTCATAGCAAGTAACGACTTACCGTGGCCAGTATCACCACCAATGGTCAGCAGTTCTCCGGGCAGGAATGATCCTAGAAGACGGTTCACGCCCTCGTAGCCCGTGTCCACACCCATGTATTTGTCGCCATTCTTGATGTACTCCATGGCCTCTTCTTCGAACTCAGACAAATATGCTATCTCAGTCTTCTCGGAGAGTTCCAAAAGGTCTTCGGCCGCACCGTCTTCGATGAGGTCAAAGATCGAGTTAACGACTTTCTGTTGTTGGTAGTTTGCTTTCTTCTGGGAGCCCATATGCTACTCTTTTTAACCTTTCGTGATATTTCGGTTTTAACTCTCTTAAGACTTTTACGAAGTCCCAGTCTTCTTGTTCTAGGCTTGCTCGGATGCTCTCCTCGATGCCGCCTATCATCAACAGGAGTTCGTCTATTCTTTTTTTTCGGTCTTCTTGGGAGTTCTTCATAGTAAAGTTCAAACCCGTCCATTACTTAGTATTGGTTCTTCTCTGCGGAACTCTGAACCTTTAAGAGCGACTGTACAGCACTAACGAGGCTGTCTACATATTTCATATAGTTGCGAATACGCTCGGCGTCTGACTCCATTTGAATGAGCTCTTGGTCAAACTTCAGCGTGTCCGTAGCTGGTGAACGCTTCACCCCTTCTGCGATGAGCTTGTCATAACGTGCCGCACGGGTACGCTTAAACTCAAGCTCTGCATCTGCTACCTTGTCTACTAGTTGCACAAGGAGCACTCGGATCTTGACTATTGCCTCAGACAAAGCACCGGGGTTGTTAATCTCAACCCCATTCTCGCCCGGCCTGAGTAGGTTAGTCTGAAACTTTTCTATCTGTTCAATGATCTTGTCCGTGTCCATGGCTTCTCCTATTTAGCTGGTGGCGTCACACCAAATATGTCTTGGACGCTCTTGGGTGCTTCGGTGATTGGCACTTCTTTAGGCTGTTCCGCTGGTGGAACGACCGTTGCTTCAACTGCGAGATCTCCAAGCAAGTAAAGTGCCTGTGCGTAAGCGTAGACTGCCTTTGCCCACGCTGCTGGTGCGAGTGGTTCGGGGCTGATAGCCTCTACGTAGTTGGCTGCGTTGTTAAAACACATACCCTGACGCATACCGTCTGAATTGTCTTTGTAGACACGTGGCTGATATGCTGGCTTACCACCTGTCGAAGGGGCAGTTGCAGATGCCGAAGAAGCATCGCCACCTGAATTTCCGTCCCACTCTTTTTTTGCTTTCTTGAACTTCCATCCGTCTATATCGCCTTCCTGTACTTGACCCTCGGTAGGAGGTGTCTTGTACCATAGCTTAAACGTGCCTTCGTTCTCGGCAAATTTCACGTGAAATTCTGTGCCGTACATAGGGCTTTGCTTCCCCGTGGGGATAGCTGTTTGAATTGTGTATTTTTCTGCCATCGAGTTTCCTATCTAACGGTAAATTCTTTTATTTGACCGTCTACGGTTATATAGCATTTTTCTTCATTGTCGGTCTTGTACTCGCTATTCACCAGTGCGGCGGTAGCCTGACAGCGTTCGTTGACGACCCTCTTAGTGGTGCGAACGTCATAGCTGATAAGTTTGACAAAGCCAACCACAAAAAGTACCGCACAAATTAGAAATGCGAAGAAACCGAAAACATCTCCATCGTCCATACTAAACCTCTGCCCTTCGTGTTAGATCACCGATGCGTGAAATTGCACGGGTAATCGTATTGTTGTTCTCATATAGTGCGTGGCACAGGCGAGAGCCGCCGAATGTATCACGTACTGGTGCCCCACCATCGTCCAACTGTGGCGATAGGATAGGGTCAATCTTCACGGTGAGTTCATCTAAAAACTGATGTAGTACCGCTAGGTTCTTTTCTAAATACTGAGCCTCTTCTTCAATCGCTGCCTTTTCACGGGCTACTGCTGATAGGCGAGTACCACCAATGCGAGCGTTGCCGGGGTGAAAGTCTGGGTCTAGTGTTTTTGCACCTTCGTCGTACATTATTTCTTACCTTTCTTTTGATCTTCAATAGTCTTGACACGCTCTTCAATACGTGAGATAACATTCCACTTGTCTTCGGCGTCACGCTTGTATTCTGCGTAGCCGTCGTTGTCTACGTTATAAAACACGCCTAAGTATTCCTCTAGAGTCTCAAGACGCTTACGTAAACTGTTTTTGCGTTTGAATAGTTTCATATTCTCCCCTACTTTTGTTTAAATTTATAGTCCCAAGTCTCTATCATGTGATAGGTGTTGAAACAACTAATGTATGCTCGGGCACAGTCTTGTGGACTCATACCGAATTCGCTTGCCCATGTTACTCTAGGCTCTCCTCCTAATTTATCGAAGTTTGCTGCGAACAAATCATCTACCCACTTGCCGGTTCTCTCAAACTCTGCTTGGGCTAGGCCGCCTAATTGGAAAAAGTATTCAGTTGAAATGCCGTCTTGGTTCTGCTGTGATCGGTTAGTAGTCTTCCAATCGCCAATACAGTGCTTGCCACTCATGGTGCCCCTAAAGTCGCCTTGACCTGAGTAGCCGAACATGAGGGAATATACTAAGAACTCTAGGCCGTCGGGGTCTGCTTTAGGCTTGAAAAAGTTATCAAACATGGTAAAGCTGTCCCATACTGGCTGTACTTCTGGGGTAATAATCGGCAGTTCCTTGCGATCTGACTTATAAAACTGCTCAACCGCCTTGTGTAGCCATGTACCGGCTTCTTGGCCTTCCTTGGACTTTTGCTTGTAGGCACCCTTGACTTTAGAGAACCACGGGTACTTCTTAGAAAACTTATAATATGACATAACAGGCTTACCATCTTCAGTACGCTCGTTCTCGTCAAAAGCTTTCTTATCAGCAAAAAACTCGGTCAAATATGCCGAGTCCATAGGTTGTCCCACCTGATATTCTAATAATGCTTCAACTCCGACTTTTGCACCCCATGGTGTCAGAAAGCCCTTTGGTACTACTGCGAGTGGTGCTGTGATCCCGTGCGTTGGCCGGTAATCGCTTAATTGCCCGTCTGCTAGTTTATGTGCGACTACGTAACTGTGTGCTACTTCGTCAAATACTACGTCAACTTCTTGACCGTTTGGGAATGTAATTATCATGCTGCCTCATTTGGTTTTTTTGTTTCATAATGCTTTAAAAGCAAAATGGGAGTGAAGATTAGTCTTCAGCCCCCATTGTAACACAACCGCTTTAGAATTGCTAGTGTTTTATTTACTTGGTTTAACGGGTGTGGAAAACAATCCAGCCTCCGCAAACTTGTTAATCTTTTCTTTAGCGGCCTCGTGAGCTCTTCGCACATTAGTGTGATTTGTCAAGAGGTGTTTTGCTAGCTCTCGGTAGCTCATACCACTTTCCACTAAGAGGAAGATCATTAGTTCTCGCTCGGACAGTTGCGTGTCCATTAGTATCTTGATTTGATCCATGTCAGTCAGTCCCTTCGTTCGGCTAGTAACCGAACATTTTTTCTAATTTGTCAATGAGTTCTTGCTCGCTCATTACTTGCACTCCATATAGTTATTATTAGCATGGCACCGGTAGCCCAGTCTGGCCTTGTGGCACAGACCAAGCTTGTGTAACCATTTTGCTATAAACACCTCCATAAACTACACCTCACTGCTGTCTAGTTTGTCTAAGAACGTCACGTCCACGGCTAGCACCTCAAGCTTGCTGTGTTTAACTCCGTCCTTCTCCCATGATCTGCTTTGTAGTCGGCCGCTTACAAGCACCTTAGAGCCTGTATCAAGCCTTTGACTAACCTGTTGAGCTAGTGTGCCCCATGCTACGATGTCCACGTAGTCGGTTGCCTCTTTCCATTCGTCGTCTTGCTTATAGCTACGGTTTAATGCGATGCTAAAGGCTACGACGTCTTGACCGCTAGGCGTTTGTCTGAGCTCCGGTGATCGGGTCAGGTTGCCCATTAGTGTTACTTGGTTGAGTGATTTTGCCATTAGTTTGGCCTTTCTTTCGTTTAGTTGGTTCTGAGAATACTAGGTACAATACTATGCAGGCTACTATAAAGTTAAACATGTCAACCCCCTAGTTTACTGATATTGTCGCATTAGTGTTTTCTAAGATGCTGGCCGGTGCTGTCTTCTGTGGGTTATCGCCCCACTGTAGATATGCATCGCTTACTGTTGGCTGTAGCTGTCCGGCACGGGCTGCTGGCTGTAATTCGCTGGCCGTAACCTGATGAGACGCTACAAGCTGGTTAATAGTATGATCTACGTAGGCCACGGATGTTACACCGCTGATGGCTACTAGAGCATAAATCACTGCTAATGTCTTCATGCTGTCTTCTCCTTTCTTACTATTACGATCTTAGTTAGTCCTAGGGCTCGCACGGGAATAGTCACCCGTCTAACCTTGAAATATGGGTCTGCTTCAGTTAAGAGGTAATTCATTGGGGTATATTCTCCCTAGTCCACAGAAGGTTTTTGATGCCCTTCTTGGCCTCTCTTAGTGAGTTGACACTGCCAACCCATCTATTTTCACTGTCGTATATGTCGTACTTGTAGGCTGCATATACATAATGTATTTGACAACCTTTGTATTTAGTGATTTTTAACATTCTATGCCTGCCTCAAAGTTATGGTTTAGCTGTATGTTGACACGACGGCCGATATAGTCTTTGCGTTTGTTACGGGCAAATACTTGCTCGCCTATGTCATAGAACTGCTTTGTAACTGTTGCCCCTACTGGGTTAATGCTGTAGTAGGGAGCATTGTAGGACTCTTTAACTTTGATCTGGCCTAGTGGAACACCCTTAGACTTCGCATATTCGCTTAGTTTCTCTTGGTTCTCTGGGCTTAAATAGTCAAATAGTGTTTTCATATTAAAGCCCTGCCTTGTTGGTGTTATCAAACAGGATCACTTCACGGCCACCTTCTACTGAGCCGAAGCGAGTTAGTACCATATATAGTTTGCCCTTGTAGCTTACTAGTTTTTCTTCCCATGACCAGTTGGCCGTGCTTGGGTGGTAAAAACTAACGTGTTCACCGATTGGCTGGATAGATCCGAATAACTCGGCTACTTCCTGCCCGTACTTTAAGTACCATTTGACATCTGAGTATTTCATCTTATAGCTTCCTTTACTTGTTGCGTTATTACTTAATTAACTTTTTGTGCGATGGTTCGTACTGAGTGCTTACCATTGCCGCTGAAAATCACCTTAGTGAATTTTAGCTTTGTGCCTACTGTGTAGAGCATGTTATTTTCTCCTTTTTATTGGTGGTAACCCCAGAAGGCTGATAGTGTTTTTATCTGTTCACCTAGTATCAAACTGAGGTGCCACTGGTTACCGCTTGCTGTCTAGTCTTTCGGCTGTCAGACTGTTTGGCTTGCTATTGTGCTTATTGCCGGGTTGTCTTGTTGCGATTGACTGTACACAGTGTAACGCACATGTTCCACTATGTCAAGGGTTTTTTGTTGCGATTGTGGATAAAGCTCTTGTTTATAGGGGTGAAGTGTGGTATAATGTAAGTAACAAAACAATACAAACATACTTATATATATGGCAAATAATAACAGACCAGATCGGGGCAAGAACAGAAAGGCCGGTAATGCACCGGCAGAGTCGGCGGCCGAGAGAAAACAAAGACTTGCTAAACAATATGGTATAAAGCCTAAGACAAAAGAGATGATTGACTTAATGAATGAAAACCCTAAGTTAAGTCAGACTGATGCATATATAATGACACATAAGACAGAGAGTAGAATAACAGCTAAAAATGCTGCTTCTAAGTTATTACAAAAACCTGCTGTTATAGGATATAAAGACAGTGCTGTCAAGAAGGCGAAGCGTCGTGTGATTGAATTAGTGGATAGCTCCAACGAAAGTATAGCTCTAAAAGCCGCTGATAGTATCATAGATCGCACTGAAGGCAAGGCCATTCAGAAGACAGAAAACACATCAAAGGTTGTTACTGTCAAATTGGACATCGGAGGGGCTCGTCTGGGGGCTCATTACATAAGACCTGAACAAATAGCCGAGGAAATAGAAAAGCTTTAGTCGCACAATATGTATTTGGCGACGTCCTCTACCCCTGTTAGCGTGGGGTTATATCTATATACCATAGTACATACACCATATATAGCGTAGCGAGAAGCCTACAATTATTGTCTGGTTGTGTGGCTTATTATATAAAATTCTGGCCGGAGACCCCCACGGGGGCAGTTGTTGAATAGGTACCATCTCACCTAGGGTAGAAAAAACTAGTACCCCCACGTACAAACATAACAAACATGTTATACTGTTCCATATGAATACTATACTTGCCATAATATGTTTTATTTTATTAGGCTTCTATTTCTCTAACTACCCATATAAAAAGGGTACCCATAAATCTCGGGCACCCCGTATAAAAAATTCAAATTAAATTATCTACCAATCATCGCCACGTACGAAGTCACGTGGATCTTGCACGGTACCATCTTCTAATTGCTCATAGAGATTGCCTGTAACGGGTTCTCTAACGTAAGCTACTATTCTATCCATAATGAGGTGAGCAGCCTTATCGGAAGCTTCTATTATTCTATCTACGTATTCCTGTACATCAAAGAGAGTCAGTTGAGGGTCTTGGTCGGCCGTAGGTTCGCCTTCCATGGCGGTTATTTATAACGATTACGGGCTTTTTCTACGCCCTTACCACCCGTTACGGGTATGCCAGATAAGTAGGAGTTCCACTTATCGTGTAAGGTCTTACCGGTTGCTCCGGCCGCTATAAGGAAAGAAGTCTCAAGATCATGAAGAGTTTTGCCTGTGCCACCATTGGCTACGAGATAAGCTCGCCACGAGTCTTGTGGTTTACCTTTAAGTGAACCAGCAGCGTTAGTTGCGATCCATTTTTGTAGTAAATCTGTCTTAATTGCGGATAAAATAAACGAGGACATTGTGTCTTTCTAAAAGCAGATACCCCCAGTCGGCTTGACCGATAATTTCACTGGGGGCTATGAGTCTGCGAGTTTTTGTGTTCAGTCGAGGAAGGTACCTTGACCTACACTAATTGTATCAAACCGTTAGCAATTTGTCAACTAAAGAGTTGCCCAAATACCACAGTTAATACCAACGCCGTACCATGTGCCTACACCGTCAGAGACGATAGTACACTGGTCACCAATAGCGTTCGTTGCACCTGTGTTCTTCAAACCTTTGTCAGTAGTGGTGATGATAGCTGTGTCAGCATCGGCACCTACAGCGGCAAAGTGAGTCGCAATAGTGTCGTCAGTACCAGCAGTAACGAAGTTAATTTCACCAGAAGCGTGACCGCAGATGAAAGTAAACTGAGCACCGGGAACAGACGAAGCAGCAGGCAGGGTGTATGTCTGAGTGGCAGATGACTTGGTTGCGATGTAGATGGTGTTGGAGTCTCGCTCAGTCAGGGTGACGTCACCAGTACCAACTACTACACGGCGAAGGCCGGTCATAGCATCAGGATCAACAAACAAACCTTGGTTGTCTAAATAGGTATTACCCATATTTTTGTGTCCTTTATTTTTATTTTTATGTAGCTACATAGCGTCACATTTAACACTATTATATCAAATTTTGTCTCTAATGTAAAGAAAAACCACCCCCGAGAGTGCTGTTGTGCATTGGTTGTGGGGATGGTTCAAATGATGGTCTTACCTGTTACGGAGTCCCAACGATTACAGCCCGACCAAGGAGTAAGCGTATATAGGATCTGATAGTGCTTCTACATTATAGCATAAGGACTATCTATTGTCAACAAAAAAACACCCGGAGGTGTTCTTATGAGTTCTTAACTTCGGTTGGACTTCCGATTTCTCAGGTAACCAACATGACCTCCCTCTGCACTAATAAGCCAATTAAATGTCTAGTTAGTTCTTGGGTTTGTAGGGAGGTGGATCATCACTCGCATTTCTGCCTATTCGCCTGTGTTTCTGATTATTATCACCGACGTCATACCCTTACGGGCGAGCAACAATGTCCTAGCCGTGCAGCCAGCTTGTTAAACGACAAAAGTTAATGTACTTTTAGGAGTATAGCATAAACAATTTGCAAAGTCAAGACTTGAAAAAGATTATGTTTTGTAGTACGATTAGTACCAAGTGTTTGCTGTTGTGCAATCACTCCCAATCTTTACAGTAAACGAAGTTCTCAGCCTTCGAAAACAAAACTGTCACCAAAACACTCCCGACCATATCACAGATGATGGCGAAAGGGCAACGAGTTTAGAGCCTCGACCCTACGACAAGTGGAAGCTTCCTTTCGAGGAAGATAAGTCGATCATCCGGCGAGTAGAAATTAGGAACCGTGGAACACGGACAGAGCTCTCTAAAAACCCCAGCTCTCAAAGCACTACGAAGAAAGTCCCAGACCCGACCTGTAGTCTCCACCGTAAACCGAAATTTTCACTGTAATACATAAACCTAACTCCCGTAGGAATAAAAGGCGGCAGTCTTGCCTCTCCCCACTCCTTCCACGGATAGGGGGGTCTATTCCCCCAGAAAGAAAAATTATGACCGTAACAGTCTTCACACGCACAACTTGTGCCCCATGCCATATGCTAAAATCATACCTCCAACGCAAAGGGGTTCAGTACGAGGAAATGAATGTGGACGACAACCCAGAAGCAGCGGCCGAGATCTTCGCCAAGACCGGCTACAGCATGGTGCCAGTTACAGTCATTGACGACAAGATAGTTTCAGGTTTCAATTTGCCCTTGATTTCTGAACTGCTTATGGTATAATGTAATAGTCATGACTTGTTCGTGGCTTTTCTCCTGCCCCCTCAACTTCGGTTAGGGGGTTTTCTCTTGACAAAAAGCTAGTGCTTTGTTACCATGTCAGCAGTGAAGTAAATCGTACAAACACAAAACAGAGGGTATTCTCTCTACCAAAGGGGGCTTCGGTACGTAAACCATTCACTCCCAGTTCGACTGACATATGAGGCTAAACCTCGGCTGTCTAGGACAAAGAAATATATAAGCCCCCTCCCAAGCTTGACACGTGTGGTATAATAGATTTAGGTGGTTCTTTTAGCCGTCGTTTCTTCACTCCCAGTAATAGAAAGAAAACGGCTCCCCGTAAACTCCCCCGGCATCTAGCATGTCGGGTTTTTTTGACTTTAAAACAAATCTGTGCTATAATGCACCTAAAGAATAAAACAAAACTTATGACAAAAATGAAAAATGGCACTACTACTCCCGGTACCTCACGACAAACAGAGTGAATTCCTAGCAGATCCACACCGTTATAAAGTCCTCAACTGGGGACGGCGTACTGGTAAGTCTGTTGCTGTATGGGAAAAAGTAGTCCTAGAGGGTATGCTCCGTCAAGGAACATATTACATCATAGCCCCGACTTATAAGCAAGCCAAGTCTATCTATTGGCGTGATATTTGTAAGACCTACAAAGGTGAGTTCATGACGTTCAACGAACAAGAACTGTCTATTACCTTTGATATTCTGCACGACATTCAGATCCCCACACAAGAAGGCATGATTACTGTCAACCATGATCCGAACCTTCCACCTACTCGCATTGAATTGAAGGGTGCTGACAACCCAGACTCCCTCCGTGGTACTGGTATCTGCGGTGCAGTGCTTGATGAGTTCGCCTTCATGACCGACGGCAAGTACATGTATGACACGATTATTCGACCAGCCCTGTCCGACAAAAACGGATGGGCTGTATTTATTTCTACCCCGAACGGTGTGCAGTCGCACTGGTACGACCTATGTATGACGGCTCGAGACGACCCAGATATGTACTTCTTCTCACATGCCACAGCCCAAGATAACCCCTATTTCCCGAAAGCTGAATGGCTTGAGACTCGCAAAGAGTACGAGAAGGAAGGCAAGATCGACCAATTCAATCAGGAGTGGATGGCCGAGTTCACTAACCCTACACAGCTTGTTTATAAAGATTTTGACCGAGATGTCCACGTATTACAGGGTAAAGAGTTTGACGAAGCCATGCCAGAGCAGGGCACACACAACCTGACGATGGACTTCGGTATGACCGATCCAACCGCTGCCGCCTTTATCAAGATTGACTTTGAAGGCAATTGGTGGATTTATGATGAAATTTACAAGACTGACCTAGAGCTAGACCAACTGATCCATGTGTTGAGAGACAAGATGGGTGAAGACCGGTTTGCACGTATTCTAGGGGACGGTGCCGCACGATTTGAATTGGAGTCCTTGAAGAAAAGGAAGTTCCGTATTCGTGGGGCTAAGAAAGGTGCTGACTCCATTGCCAACGGTATTCATGAAGTCCGTGCCCTTCTTAAAGTTCGTGAAGGTACAGGCAAGCCGAAACTGTTTGTACGTTCTAGCTGTAAGAATATCATTCGAGAATTCGAGAGCTACTCGTTCATTCGTGACTCAGTAGATGAAATTACGAATGTGCCAGAAGACAAAAATAATCACGCCATGGACGCCATTCGCTATTTGGCTCTTGATAAAGCGAAACCCGTCGAACGTGAAAAAAGAAAGAGATACTATGACCCGGACACCGGCCGAGCCCTCAACTAGAGTGCCAGAACCATACAAGACCAGTGATACGCCATATGCTGCCTTTCTTCACTACTCAGGTCATCGTTTGATTACGTCACAACAAGACCCCAATGACTACAAGAGAGAAGTCTTGGTGTTCATGTTAGACGACCAGATACCTGAACTAGAAAAAGATTGGCGACTAGGCCGTGCGGTTGGAGACTTGAAGAAGTTCCACCGTTCACTAAAAATCGTGAACCGCTTCGTTGTCGAAGCACGTAAAAAAAGAGAAGAATAAAGGACTGAAATATGACAGATGAAAAATCAACCGTAGCGTTGCAGATGATTGTCAAGGACGAAGTTGAACTAGTCAACAATATCTTGCTAAAGGCCATACCGTACTTTAACGAGATCAACCTGACCGTCTCCGACAAGAAGGCTGCCGCTGCACTTCAGAAGCAGTGGGACAAACAGCCCGAAGTGACGATTGTACAGCGTGACTGGAACAACCGTTTTGACGAGGCTCGCAACGAAAACATTGCCCTATGTAAAAGCACCTATTACTTTTGGATTGACTGTGACGACGAGTTCGACTTCAGAGCTATTCCGAAACTTGTAGAGCTGGCTGACGAGCACGAGTATGACCAGATCCTCTTGCCATACAACTATGCTCAAGACGAACAGGGCAACTGTATTGCCTTCCACTGGCGTGAACGCCTAATCCGCACCTCGCATCCTTTCACGTGGAAAGGTTGGGTTCACGAGACACCAGTTACTAATACACCATATAAAGCACATCGTGTCAACGTAGAAGTTCTGCACAAGAATGGTGAAGACCACGTTGCCGAGTCGCTTGACCGTAACCACAAAATTCTTCTCGAAGCTACTAAAGAGTCCGATGACCCACGCTACCAACTTTACCTTGGTACCTCACACCACGCTCGTGGCGAATGGGGTGAAGCCATTGTTGTCTTGGACGCTTTCAACAAAGTCTCCGGCTCAGTCGAGGACATATACCGTTCACTTAGTTGTATGAGCGAATGTGCTTACCTAATGAAGAAGCCCAACGCCGCTATCAACTACGCACTACAGGCTGCCGCACTAATCCCCGAAAACCCTAACGCCTACTGGCTACTCGCACAATGGGAAGCCGACCAGAGCAACTGGAAAGAAGGCCTAGAATGGGTTAAGGTATCTGAAACTAAGAAAGACCCACAGGGCATGTCAGTTTATGACCCATCGTCCCGTGACCGTGCTCGCCTCGTGGCTGCACAGTGTGAGTTCATGCTTAAGAACTACAACTCCGCACTTAAGTGGATCCGTTCCGTTTCCGAAAATAACCCAGCTCGCCAAGACCTAGAAGAAAACTTCTTGAACGAAGCCGACGCTGAAACCTTCATTAAAATGCTACCGAAACTACGCAAGTATTTCCGTAACGACAAGGCTTTATTTGACGCACTCGTTGTTGACCTACAGTACGACGTACGACTTCGTGGCTTACGTGAACTAACCTCCGAACCGAAAGTCTGGCCTAAGAAGTCTATTGTCTTCATGGTCGGTGCCGGTTATGAAGAATGGGGTGCTCATACGCTCGACAAGGGCATGGGTGGCTCAGAAGAAGCAATCGTGTATCTTTCACGTGAAATGGCAGACCGAGGGTGGGATGTTACCGTCTACGGTGCTGTTGACGAACCATTCTATGACCGCCACGCTAACGCCCCCGGCCAAAGTGGTGGGTGGACAACCTACACCGATCCAAATCGTCTATCATCACGAGTGAAGGTCACCTACCTTCCCCACCGTGAATTTGACCGAAGAGACACCTTTGATGTATTCGTCGCATGGCGGGCACCAGAGTTTGCAGAACATGTCAAGGCTAACGTAAAGATTGGCGATATTCACGACGCATTACAACCAGAACAGATGAAGGACTATGACGACGTTACTTACTTTGTCAAGTCTAATTTCCACCGCAACCTATATCCCAAGTTAGCGGATAACAAATTTAAAGTCATCGGGAATGGCATCGTAAAGGAGCAATTCAATGTTTAAGAAGCAACCAGTTGTAGAACAGTTCCAAGTTCTACCTATTGACAGTATTGTTGTCAAAGACGGCCGTTTCTATCGAGTACATGACTACGGTCTTGTCGAAATAGCACCGCCTGTTGAACTAGTAAAACCAGAGCAAAACGATGAAAATACCGAAGAAGCTTAAGATTGGTGGACATATTGTAACCGTAAAGGTTGTTGACAATGTTGCCAACGAGGAGAACACCACGTGGGCTGGCGGTTGGACGGACTCGCAGAACTTGATTGAGATCCGAAAAGCCCAAGCCCAGTCCCAGAAGGAAGTGACGCTCTTACATGAAATCCTGCACTGTATTAACTTGCAGTTGAACCATGACCACGTAGAGTTTCTCTCGCAGGCACTCTACCAAGTCATCAAAGACAACAAATTATACTTCGACGGAAAGGAAGATGATAAATGAAAAAACAAATAATTCTAGGGCAAGAAGCTAAAGACCAACTCCTTGAGGGGGCTGAACTGCTCTATAACGCAGTCTCTACGACGCTAAGTCCTAAAGGCCAGAACGCAGTGATTGAAGCGTACGGTGAACCTGTTGTTACCCACGACGGTGTCACAGTCGCTAAAGCCATTGACGTTAACAGCTACGATAAGCCCGGCGTTCGTGTCGGTATTGAAATGATTAAAGCCAGTTCTAGCAAAACCAACGACAATGTCGGTGACGGTACAACTAGCTCGACCATTCTCGCCTATCACCTTATGGACGGTGGCATGAAACTGCTCACCGATCATAGCCCGATGGTTCTACGTCGGGAAATTGAAGAAGCTTCAGTAGAAGCACTGAAAATCTTAGAAACTTTAGCTGAACCGGTCAAGACCGAGAAGGCCACCATTGAAGTGGCGACTATCGCCTCAGAAGACCCAGAAATCGGCAAAGAAGTCGGCCATATGTACCACGTCCTCGGCAAAGATGGCATGGTTGTTGTGGAGGTAGACCAGAGCCGATCCACCACTAAGTACGAAATTGTAGAAGGCTACTCGTTTGATCGAGGCCTTATCAACCCAATGCTTGTCACTGACTCACGCACCCAGACGGCAACGGCTGAACAGCCTGCTGTGTTGGTAGTCCACCAGACAATTAGCGGAAAAGAAGTCGCAGGACTTGTCAAGGAAGTGTACCAGAACGGTAAGAACAGTATTGTGGTGATCGCAGACGACTTCAAAGACGACTTCGTAGTCGGTGCTCTCGAACTACGAGACACCATGACCGTACTAGGCATTAAAGCCCCCGGTTTCGGTGAAGCTCGTCCCGAACTATTGAAGGACATCGCAAAACTCTGTGGTACTAAAGTCTTCGGAAAAGGCTTCCCAGACAAGCTCGAGTCGGCCAAGGTTGCGGATCTTGGTACTTGTGACAAAGTTGTGGCTTCCCACACGGAAACTGTCATTACTGGCGGCACAGACGTCTCAGAACACATTAAAGACCTCCAAGCTAAACTCAAGACGCTTAAAAGCGAGTTCGATAAACAGAAAATGGAAAAACGTATTGCCCAGCTACGTGCCAAGGTTGGTGAAATCCACGTAGGTGGTAACACTGAAATGGAAGCTGACGAACGGAAGTTCCTCATAGATGACGCTGTAGCGGCCACAGAAGCCGCCCTGAAGGACGGAATAGTCCCGGGAGGTGCAACTACCTATGTTGAGCTCTCAAGACGGCTCACAGGCACTACAGACGGTGCAGAGATACTACGTGAAGCCCTACTCTCCCCATTCAAAGTTCTGATGAATAATTCAGGCGAACGCTACGGTGTGAAGCTTGAAGAGTTGACAGAATACGGAAAAGGTTTTGATGTAATGGGCGACGGAAAACTGATTGACCTCAAAGAACATGGAATAATTGACCCCGTTATGGTAATTAAGCAGGCAATTACCAATGCTGTGTCCGTGGCTAGCTCTGCCTTAACCTGTGGCGTACTAATTGTAAATGAGAAAGAGGAAGACGATGACAAAGAAGACTAACAGTGTTGGCTACTTCAGTGCCTACTATCGTGGGCTTGAATGTTTACTAGATATGTGGCCAGCCATTCGTAAGGAGATACCAGATGCTACGCTTGACGTTTACTACGGTTGGGAAAGTTGGCTCGCCCTCGAAGGTGAAGACGCTTTCTATCAAAAAATGGAACAAAGGTTTAAAGACATGGCCGATCAGGGAGTCACTGTTCACGGACGTGTTAGTCATACAGAACTGGCCAAGGCAATGTCCGAGATCCAAGTCTGGGCTTACCCTACCCAGTTCCCAGAGATCCATTGTATTACCGCCCTTAAAGCTCAACAAGCCGGGTGTTATCCAGTAGTTACGAACGTAGCTGCTCTGGCCGAAACTGTACAGTCCGGTGACAAGATCCGCACACAGCGTATCTACATCGACGACTACCAGAAAGAAAAGTTTGTTAAAAAAGTAGTAGAAGCTCTCAAAGAAGGCAAGACCGGCACACCAGTTCCTAACTGTGACTGGGCTGACGTTGCTGAACAATGGGAAAACGCTATAGAGGAGATCCGCAATGAGCGAACGAACAGCAAAGCGATTGCGTAGGGAACAAGTGGGTCTACCGCAACCCAAGCAGTTCTTCAAGCCAGTGACGTTTATGTTGCCTACCGGCCGCACAGACATTCAGACTGGCGAACCAATTAGAGAAGAGACGTATATACCACGCCGTGAGAGACGTAAGCTTATACGCCAATTCATGACAGGCGTCCGAAAAGGAAGGATTAACCTCAATGATCGGAACCAATAAAGACACTGACTTCAGTGAAGAAAACTATGAGGATTTTTATGCCCACCACAGATTTGTCGAAACAACAGAAAACGACGCACAAAACGTCCATGAAATCATCCCCCGTTTTGGATGGGGATACGACATGGTTGACGAACATAAGCCAAGCAACCTATTGGATCTTGGTACTTTGGATGGTTCGTTTCCAATTACTATTGCAAAGCATTTTGGCATACCCACTACAGGTGTTGATCTCACGACGGACGGCATCAAGCTTGCGAAAGAGCGAGCTCTCTACCTCGGCCTCGACGCCACGTTCTACCAAGGAACAATAGAGGAACACCTAGAAAAGCTTGCTAAAGCAGGCAAGAAGTTCGACATGGTCACCTGTTTTGAGGTGATAGAGCACGTTAAAGACCCGACTTTGTTGTTACAGTTAATCGACAAGGTACTGGCACCCGGCGGCAATGCCCTACTCAGCACACCCGACTTTGAGTCACCCCTGTACGGCAAGGACGATGAAAAGAACAAATGCCATATTCGCCTGTACACCATTGAAGAAGAAGACTACGAAGCTGCAAACAAGTACGGCAATGTAAGAAAAGCAACATCTATGAGCAAACAAGTTGGTAAACAACGGATTAAAGAGATGGGAGTTTACTCTCACCTCATAAATGTCAGGTACCAATAAACTTGTCAAGTCTTGACTTTTTTGATATAATGTGGGTTATAGCTACAACACCCTCTTAGCTCCCATGTAGAACCCTCTCAAAAAACAAAAAGGAACTTTAATGGCAAACACAACCTCCAAGAAACGGGCTTCTGTCTGGTCTGAGCGTTTTGAAAATCGCAAAAACAAGATGCAACGCCTCTTTGAAGACGCTCAAAAATACTACGACATCATGTATGCCGTACAGAACACAACTAAAATGTCCCCTTGGAAATCAAGGGTCTACGTGCCTATCTTGGCAAGTAAAGCATGGGACTTGATCTCACGCATGTCCGACGTCGTACCACTATTCAACGTCACAATTAAAAATGAACTAGAAATCGACGACAAAACCGGTCAATTTGTCACACCTGAAGCCGTGTCTCTACGCCAGAAGCGTGTTGAGGCCAAGCTGCACTATGACTACATGTGTGGCCACGAAGAGCCTATGAAGCTCAAGGTATTTGACCCACTGGTTGACGCAGTCGTCGCCGGAACCGGCTATGCCTACGCCCCGTGGATCTTCCAACAGAAGAAGCAGTACGGCCGTCAGTTTGATGAAAATGGCATGATGGACAACGAGAATGTTGTTGTCAAGAAATCTGCCGAGGGGTACAACGACTTTGAGGGTATTAACTTCTTTAATGTCTTCCCAGCCGACGCACCAAGCTTCTACAAAGCACCTTATCTTATTATACGTGGCTACAAACCACTAGTTGACATGGAGGCTTCCGGTCTCTACGAAAACCTTGATAAGGTTAATACTGACGAAAACGAAGATACCGAATTCCACCAGTACAACGTCTCCCGTAACCGTGTTGTGAACGAAGAAAATATCACACATCACGACGAGTCTGTTGACATGGTTACCTATTACCAGTGTTTTGAACGAACCGCTAAAGGTGTTCAATTAACAGTTTACGCCGAAGGCAAGGACGACGGTGGCGACACTACCCCTTGGGTGGAGATCCGCAAACCGAGCTACCCTTACTGGCACAACATGTTCCCTGTTGTACCGTTCTACTCACGTAAGAAGAGCTATTCAGTCTTCGGTGAAAGCTTGTTTGAGAACAACCGTACTCTACAATCTGCTACCAACGACCTATTCAACCACTACTTAGACAACTGGAACCTGTCCATCGACTCTATGATTATGTACGAGGACGGAACGCTGACTAACGACTTTGTGATTGAGCCCGGTGGAGAAGTCACCTTTACGGGTGAAGCACCGAAACAGTTTAAATTCCCAGAGCCTAACCCACAACAGCTATCAGTTGTTATGAACGTACTGGAAAAGGGTGTCGAAAACGCAACCTTCTCACAATACGCTTCGGGTGTGCCTAACTCACAGAACGATAAGACCCAAGGCACTGCATATGGTGTCAAGTCAATCACTGAAGCCGCTACGACCAAGATTGGCTTCTTCCGTGATAACTTCAAACAGTCTATGAAGGTACTCGGCCGCATCTGGCTGTCTAACCTCCAACAGTTTGCTGACGATCCGTCTGAAGTACGTCGCACAGAAAACGGCCGTGAGATACCTGACCTTGTTATGGCCAGCGACTATCAGGGTGAACTAGAACTTGACATTGACGACGACTCTATGGTGCCTCTGAGCAACCAAGAAAAACGAGATATGCACGGCATGATGATCCAAGAAGTCCTTGGTATTCAGAAAGCCGCCATGACCCAAGCACAACTATTCAAACAGCCTTCTGACGTACCTCGCCTGAACTTCCACGAAATCATCGAAGAGACGGCTCGCCTATACTCAAGCAAGGACGTTGACCGGTTCTTACTAGACAGTAACGTGGAAATTCCACCTGAACCACCTGTTGACAATACTAAAGAATTATTGAACTTTAGTTATAAAGACGCACCAGATGACGTTAAAGCCCAGATCGAGAAGATGTACGGCCTTGAACCATCTGCTATGCATGATACTAATATGACAGATAAAGCAATAGAGATGGGTGCAAAACAAGCCCAACTCGAGAATGGAGACTTAAATGGACAACGACTCAACCCAGCCCCCGTTGGAGCAGGACAAGGAAATCCTGCAACTGCACCAACAGTTAGCTGAAGCAATAACCGCAGAGCAATTCTTTAAAACCGAGACAGGCAGGCTGTTTGTTCAGCTTGCCACCGCAGAAGTGACTCGTGCTATTAACGACATCACGTCCGACAAGTACGACAAGGATCACCAAGGCTTCCTAGCTCGCAAGGCAGACATGAACGCCTACAAGAAAATGCTACGCAAAATGCAAGTTGCTGCCAGCCCCATTCGTATAGCTAAGATCAAAGAAAAGTTAGAAGTCGATGAACCCCAACAATAATGTTGACTTATCGTCTGGTTTAAGTTATAATGTACCTAATGATGTAAATGATGCGGTAGTAGAACACTACTTAAACCAACCGCACGTCGTAAAAATGGACGAACAAAAGGCCATTAACGACACGGACTGCCGACACGAAACTCTCGTGGCAGACCCAACCGACACAATCGGGGAAGCAATCTTTCACGCCTGTGCCAACAAAAAATGTGGTGTCGGATTTTATATCCAACCGACGGAAAATAAAAAACTTACGTAAGGCTTTTATAGCTTTCATGGAGACAAAATGTCAGGAACAGATGAACTTGCCGGAATTATCGGCGAGATAGAACAGGAACAAACAGCTCACAATCCTGTAGAACAAGAAGAAGTGAGTACAACGGCTCCGGCCGAGGGATCAGAAAGTACGACTGAGACCGAAGAAACAAAAACCCCAAAAACAAACACAGAAGACGAAGAGACGCAGGAAACTGGTACAACCGAAACAGGTACTACCACGACAGACGCTACCTCTACCGAAACTGACGCACATTCAAAAACAGAAACCAATACCGATGCGGTAGCAGATGACTTCAACTTTGAGGCCACGCTTCCCCCACCTCCACAAGGTTACACTGGTAAAGTGCCCGAGATTGACCCCGAAACTGGCCAGATCACGAACATGAACCCAGTCGAGTACGCCACGTATATGCGTGAGAGTACCAAAGCCGAAATGAAGTTGGAAAGCTACAACAACTATGTTGAACACGCTGCACTTGACGCTGCTGAGAAAATCTTGCCTGACCTAAAAACGAACCCAGCGGTTCGCACGTTAGTCGAGAACGCTCGAGTTGCAAGTATCTACAACGGACAAATGATTAACGCCTTCGAAGCTGCAAAGCTCGTGCGTGACGCCCTAGGCATAACGCCTGCCAAAATAGCAGACGCCAAAGCCCAAGGTGCCCAGAACGCAAAGTCGTCAATCGAAATCCAAAAGAACGCATCATTAGAAACGTCCTCATCCTCTAAGGGTAATCCGACGGCCGACAAGGTCACCACACTTCAGAAACGTGTTCAACGTGGTGATGACGAAGCCTTCGTGGAACTCCTAGGCATATGGGAAAAAGACGGAAAAGTTTAAATTCGATAAATCCGGGTTACCGGTAAAACAAAAAAAGAAAAGGAAATAAAATTATGGCTGTAGGTGGAACTGTATATACCTATCCCGATGTAGCACGACGTGAGTCATTGCTCGACGGTGTCAACATGCTTGACCCTACTGATACTCAGATGTTATCTGGTTTCAAACAGGGTACAGCGAACAACACTCTTCACGAGTGGATTCAGGAAACTCTAGAAGAGGTTGGTGTTAACTCACAACCTGAAGCTGGTGACGCTCCTGCTGACGCTTCAAGCGATCCTGTTCGTCCTGTCAACATCACGCAGATCTTCGCTAAGACTGCAAAAATCTCCGGTACTGAATTAGGTGGAAACCTAAAGCGTGTCGGTGGGAACCGCATGAACCGTGAACTCATGAAGAAAATGAAGGCTCTTAAGTCTGACATTGAGTACGCAATCGTTCGTGGTTCTATCGCATCCGGTGTAGCATCTAACAGTGCTGCTTCTTCTCGATACCTTAAGGGTGTTAAGAACTGGATCACAACTAACGTAACCAACCACTCTGGTACTTCTCTTACTGAGACTATCTTGAACGACCTGTTCGAACTAGTCTGGGTAAAGGGTGCAAACGTAGACGCTGTCTATACTCCTATGAAGGGTAAACGACGTATCTCTGCTTTCACTTCTGGTGCTACTAAGCAAGTTGATCTTAAAGACCGACGCTTGGTTAACGCTGTAGACGTATACGAAAGTGACGCTGCTAAGTTAGTTAAATTGTTCGCACACAAGTACGTTACCACTGGTATCGGCCTTGGTGATACTTCATTAACTGGTGTTAACAAGTCTGACTATGTCACGACTGCTACTCCGGGCTTTGACGTAATCGGACTGCAAGAAGACACATGGGCTACCGCATGGTACCGCAAACCGTTCACCAAGCAATTGGCAGAAACGGGTGACTTCGAAGCCAAGGAACTCATCACCGAGTTGACCTTGGAAGCTCACCAACAGGCTGCAAACGTGTTGGGTCGTGTGTTCTTCTAGAACTGCCGACTACGAGGGGAACTTCGGTTCCCCTTTAACGGGAGAATTAGAATGACACCAGAACAACGTGCAAAACACATAAAGACAATCGAGAAAATAGAAAACCTTCCACGGCCTGCTAAATGGCGTGAAACGAAGAAACTACTACTCGCACTACACCCCGAACTCAAACCTGTTGACGATGAATTTGCACAAGCGTGTAAAGAAATTCGCCAAAAGACTGAGAGCAAGACTGCTTCTTCCAAGGAGATGAACATCCGTAACACGATGAAAATCCCCAACTATCTCTATCAGGCAATTGTCAAGCTCGACCCCGAAATTATGATTGAAATGAGTGGACGAAATCATGGAGAACAAAGACTAATTGGGAAGCAACTCTACAAGGCTTTCCCTGAATACAGAATAGCGAGATCCTTCTAATGCTTTACTACCAAAACGATTTTCTGACCACTCTTGCCTACGAGATGGGCGAACGCAGTGTCAACTCAACAACTTCAACGTCAAGGGCAGATTTTATACAGACGTCACTTAACGACGCTTATAAGGCCTACCCGTGGCGTTTTGCTCGTGCAAACGCAACCTTGACCGTTACAAGCGGTATTGCCACGTTGCCTACTGATTATGATAACAACCATCTTGCATACGCTAAGTATGATACTGGTGGAGTAGCACAGGACATTGACTTCGTAGACGCTGACGATGAAGACGACTTAGCCAACGGCGACCGTGCTGCTTGGGTAGAAGCCATCGGAGACGGTGACCGCTACATTCTCAAGATTAAAGACACGGACGTGGCCACGCTACGCTTCCGCTACCAGAAGATAGCACCTATTCTTTCAACCGCTTCTGTGGGTACGCCTTACTTTAACAAGCGAACTATCACCCTCGGTGCTCGTAGGGACGTCAAACTAGGCCAGAACCCCGACGCCGACATTTCACAGGATCAGGCTATCTTTGAGCGTGAAATTGCCAAAGACATCGCCGCACACCAAGTTAACTCGCCTCGCAAACGTCGCAAGACCGCACAGGATAAAACCAACAGAGCAACCGGAGACTGGTAATGACTAAGCTTGGCGATACTAAGATCCCAGCCAAGAAGGTCAAAGCCCCTCAACGTCTGGTGATAATGAACCCGAGCAAGGGGTTAAACAACCTTGTATCTCCCGGTCTGATTGACAACAGGGAGTTTTCTGAATTGCTCAATGTTGAATACGACGAAGGCGGTGTAATCCGCAAACGTGCTGGTTATACAACTGCTGGCGACGCTCTATCTGGTGCCCGTGGACTTGGTGTCTACGCTACAGAGAGTACCCGTCAGATGTGTACTGTAGCCGCAGGAACCCTCAAATACCGTACGACCGGTAACTGGTCTTCTGCTACTGGTGCAACCTTCACAGCCGCCAAAGACATTTCATTTACTCAAGCCCGTCTGAAGCTATTCGTATGGGACGGTGACCAAGGTGGGGCATACTTTACTGGCTCTGCTGTTACACGCCCCGGAACCATGCCTAAAGCTAAGTTCTCTGTCTATTACCAAAACAAGCACATTGCCGCCGGAGTAGACGGGCAACCCTCACGCCTGTATATATCCAACTTAACAGACGCTACAGACTTCACCGTTACAACCGGCGGTACCCAACCACAACCTGATAATACCAACGATGCAGAAAATGGCAACCCTAACGTGCCGGGTGCTACAACCTTTGCTGGTACTCCTGCCCTTACTGAAGCCAACGTCATTGACATTCGTAAGAACGATGGTGATAAAATCACGGGTCTGGCTATCTTCCAAGAGGTACTAATCGTCTTCAAAGAACGCTCGATCTATCAAGTCACCTTTGACAGCTCTGGTAACCCTACTATTACACCTATTACCTACGCTACTGGCTGTGTCTCACACAAGTCCATTGTTAACGTAGAAAATGATGTGTACTTTATGTCAAGGGAAGGTATGCGTGTTCTAGGTAACGAACCACAGTTCTTTGCCGCTATCCGTACTCAAGTCCTTTCAATCCGTGTTCAACCTGTTGTTGACGGAATTGCAAAAGCATACTACAGCCGTTGTAACGCTATCTACTTTGACAACAAATATATACTAGGACACCCAACTGGCTCTGCGTCAAGTATTACCAAGTGTCTAGTCTATGATCGTCGCTTCCAAGCCTTCACGGTCTGGGAAAGCTTCGACGCCATGGACATGGTGAAATTCATCAACACTGACAACTCCGAAGACCTCTACTTCCTAGACGACGGTGGTACTCAGGTCTACAAACGTGTGGCCGGTACCTATGCTGACAACGGTGCTGCAATTGAGGCTTACGTGGTCTCTAAGGCACAAGACCTTGGCAATCCTGACATTACGAAGTTCTGGGTAGACATCCGACTTATCTTCCGACGCCTGAACGGGCAAATTACATTAACTGTTTATTCTGATGACGGTATCACCGTAGGAACCACGACAATCGGTTCTGGTGCTGCCCGTGGTCTTGGTATGAATATGCTAGGTCAAAACATGCTTGGTACTGATGGTGAAACCACCACAGCTACAGCCTCGTTTGTGGACAACCCCCAGTCTATTGGACTGAACCTAGATAGCCGTACCATGAAGTTTAAAATATACAATAACCGAGTGAACGAAAACTTTGTCCTCTTGGGCATGGTCTACGCTTACTATCCGAAGTCCCACTTCGTCTTTGACTCTAGTAGAAAGATTTACTTATAGTCAAAAGTGTGATACAATATATGAAACAACATGTCTCTTTATGTAACGATGTAAAAACATTAAAAACTCAGAAAAACTAAAAGGAAAAATAAAATGGACTTACAAGGACAGTGGTACTACAACCCACAAGTCACAGGTGGCTCTTTGCAGGGTGGTGGCGTACCTCTTCAGGGTAGCTCTCCTTCGCTTCAGACTACGTCTAGCCCCCAAACGGCTGGTGGTGGTTTGCAAGTTACTAGCAACCCAATGAACTACTCGCTCAACTCGGGTGGTCAAACCCTCGGTGCAACTACTTCTGTAGGTGGTGCCGTTGATCCTGCTGCTGCCGCTGCTGCTGCAAAAGCCGCTGCTGACGCTGCACGTGCCGGACAACTACGTGGTGAAATTACAAACCTCGTGAACTCAGTAAAAGACATCTTTAACCAACGCTATGGTCAAGTAGATGCTGCTGCTGGTGAACAGTCAGGCAAATTAAACGAACGCTTCGGAACTGAGTCTGGTGACATTACCCAGCAAGTTGAAGGCGAAAACCAGAAGATTGGTGCTGCTCACGCCGCCGGTGGAAGCTTTGATAGCTCTTACCGTGGTAACAACGTAGACACCGTTACTCACGCTGGTGAAAACCAAATCCGTGATCTTGGTACTGAACTACAAGACAACATGGCTAAAATCGCTGCTTGGGTTACCCAACAGAAAGCTGGCTTTGACGCTAACAAAGGTGGCATGGATCAGATCCTTGGCCGTCTTGGTGAAACAACCGACCTTGGTGAACTTACTTCACTACGTAGCCAACTTGATGGCCGCATTACTGAGCTTAAAGCCGGTTCTGCTGACAACAACACCATGGCACAGAACGCCGCTAGCCTTGAAGGTATCGCACCTACAAGCTCACGTGCTGTACAGCTTAAGACAACTCTTAGCCAGATCCTTGCCGGTAACGCCGACAAGAGCCAGAAGGCTGCAATTGGTCAGAAACTCATCACAAGTGCTGGCCTAACTCCTGAAGAGCAACAAGCCCTTCTTACTGGTTTCCAAGGCAGTCTTGCTGCTTCTGAAGACCAAACTCAACAAACAGTCTAAGGAGACCCTCAATGGATTTGAACGATCCACGCAAACGCCTACAGGTGTTAAACCAAACTAATCCGTCCCTACGTGTATCGGTGGCTCCTCAGAAGCAACCGCAGATTAGCATTGCCCAACCAAAAGCTACGCCTCAAATCGTTGTTCCTAAGACTACCCCTAACGCTGTCCCACAAAATCCAAGTGTGGCACCGAACCAATATAAGGCTATAAACCTTGACGAAGGTAAGAATAAAACTCTCTTCGGTTGGAACGCTGCCGCACTGCTTCCCAAGTCCCTTGAAAAGACTTATGGCGTTAGTACCAAAGATGCGACCTTCAACAACGACCAAGACTTCCTAAAATACTTTGATACTCGAGACGAAGAGTTCCGACGTGCCTATGTTAACAGGATGCAAAAAGACGCTGCAACCGACCCAGTAGCACAAAAAACCCTGAAACTACTCCATGATAATGGCCGTTTCAAGGGTAGCTTCACTGACTTTGTAGAAGGTTCTAATGACAAACTATTCGGTGGTATTGGTCGTGGTCTCGTCCGTGGTACTGACTTTGTTCTGCCCGGCCACAACACATTCGGCCTTGAACAGCTAGCCGACCAACAAGATCCTACTAAAACCGGTACTCGCCAATATACCCAAGCTGGTAAAGCTGGTGAAGTGGCTGGTACTGCCCAGAAGACTGTCTTTGACATCGCCTCATTATTCGCTGGTTCTGGTGCCGCTGAACAGGCTGCCAGTAAATCGAGCACTTTCACAAACCTTGTTAGCAAACTGCAAGAAGGGGGTAAAATCTCTCGTGCGGCTGCTAAAGCCCTGACTATTCTCCCCGGCTCACTCGGTGGTTCCGCTACTGACGTCCTGCAAACAGCCGGTCGTGGTGATGAACAAAATGTTGGTAAATCTGTAGGTATTGGTACCGCAATTGACCTTGCCATGCCAGTTCTCGGTAAGGGTGTAAGTAAAGGCTTCAACCTATTTAAGGGCAAAGGCTCTAAGAGCTTTAGTTTCATAGATGACCTGATTGGCGAAACTAGCCCTGAAACCATCCAAAAAGCACTTGGTGGCGTAGATCACGACATCGCTGAATACTTGGCTGGTGAGACTGACCCTAACGCCATTAAACAAGTTCTGCAACAGCTTGAAATGGATCCGAACATTAACCTTCCTGAAGAAGTCCGAAAACGACTACAAGACGAGGGTATTTCTGCTGTTAAACGAGATGCTGAAAGCCAGTACCCTGCCGAATACAACACTGGTGATAAGTCTATTACCTTCCGAGACCAAGCTGACGCAACTGTTGACAACGCTTATCACGAACTCGGGCACCACATTTATGCTAACAAGCTAACCCCTGAAGAACAGGCTGCTTTTGCTAGTATCAAAGGCGATGCCTACCAACAGGCTGTCGGCCGACCCGGCTATACGGAGTCTGACCTTGCTTCAGAAGACTTCTCTGACTTTATGCGTAAGGCGATGAATGGCCAGATCAACGAAGTCCCAGAAGAAGTGCGTCCTATTATTCAAAAATACTCCAAGATTGCTGCTCAAGAAGCTGACAATATCGGCGTTGCGTTGCCAAACAAAACTCCTGACTTGCCTGCTGAAGACATCGCTGCTATTAAGGCTGCTGGTGGCGATCCGGGCACAGTATTCCACCTTCCTCAAGCTGGTGTACACGCCAAACTGACCCCAGAACAAGCTAAATTCCTATCTGACGAAGTAAACAACATACCATTCACAAAGGGTGATATGCCTCACCTGACGGCTGGTGACAAAGTTCGCCAAGCCACTCGAGAAGTGACCCAAGAAGAACTAGGTCAACTGTCGCCTAACGCTAAAGCTGCTCTAGAAAAGGCCGCAGAACAGACTCCGGCTACTCCTGTCGCACAGGCGGCAGATGAGGTTTCTAAGACGCAGTCGGGAGTTGCAGATGCGGCTCCTACTCAGGCGGCAGACAACGTCGGTGGTGAAGCTGCTAATATCGGTGAAACTGTTAATAAGAACGCTGATGAGGCTACCAAGGCTGCAACCGACGCCGCAGAAGCTTTCCCTAATCTTGACCCAGAGTCCCGACAGGCCGTACAAAAGGTCATGGACGAGCTCAACAACGCTGAGACTGCCTACAAAGACGTACAGAAGGTACGTAAAGGCGAAAAGGGTGTTCGTATTGCCCAAGCTGGTTCGAACTTCGAAGCTGCCGGTGGTGGTGAAATTGGCTTCCGTTCTAAACTGAAGTCGCTGAAGGGCAAATACTCTGAAAGTGGCTTTAGCCCTATTACTGCCGACGAGGGTGTACAAACAACTATCTTAAATGACATCGAAAAGTCCAACCTCCGTGACTTTGAAAAACTGAACACACAGAACGCTATGCGTAAGATCTGGGGTGCTAATCCCGAGAAACCTACCGCTAGTGACATTAACTACATCCGCAAATACTTCGGTGAAGACATGGCTAACGCCGTTGAAGAGGCTGTCGCAACTGCCCCTGACGGCTGGCGAGATAAACTGGCTCAAGTCGCTGGTACACCACGTGCTTTAATGGCTACAGGAGACCTTTCTATGGGCTTCCGACAGGCCGCACCACTAGGAACTCGTATGCCTAAAGAATGGGCTCGAGCTAACAAAGAGTCCGTTAAATACGCTACTTCTGCTGACTATTTCAACAAAGAAATGTCCAAGATTAAGAACAGTGACTACTACGAAGTGATTAAAGACAAAATGAAGGTCGCATTGACCGCCGCTGACGACTCTATGGAAGAGGCGTTTGCTGCTGCTGATATTGCTGAAAAGATACCCGGTGCAGGCCGTGTTGTAAAGGCTTCTGACCGTGCTTATTCTGGTGGACTGACCAAACTACGTTATGACGCTACGAAGAAGATAATCGACTCCTATGGTGGCGTAGACGGCTTCCTGAAGTTCTTCGAAGGCAATGACAAGGCTCTAACCGACCTCGGTGAGGTGATTAACACCTTTACTGGCCGTGGTGGTAAAGCTGGTGGCCTAGTAGAACAGCATATGAAGACTTTGTCAACTACCCTATTTGCCCCTCGCCTATGGGCTGCTAAACTGAACTCCTTAAACCCTGCTTTCTACGCTCGTCTGAGCCCTGAAGCCCGTAAACTTGCCCTCCAAACGCAGGCTTCTTTCCTGACTACTGCTGGTAGCGTTCTAGCCCTCGCTAGTGCCGCTGGTGCAGGGGTTGAGTGGGATCCTCGCTCGGCTGACTTCGCTAAAATCAAGGTCGGCAATACTCGCTATGACATCCTTGGTGGTCTACAACAGAACATCCGTCTGGCTGCACAACTCGCAACCGGACAAAAGATTAACTCCGTAACTGGTGAACTGGCTACTTTAGGGGACGGTTTCACAGCTCCTACCCGTAAAGACATCCTATTGCAGGCATTTGAAAACAAGGAAAACCCACTACTGAGCCTTGCAACCCAACTGCTTGAAGGTAAAGACTTCCAAGGTGAACCACTGAAAACGACTAGTTTGAACCCATTCGAGAACCCTATCGGCCAACGTCTGATACCTTTAGGGGCTCAAGGTGCTTACGAAGCAACGAAAGATACTGGCAATGTTGCCAAGGGTGTTGGTCTCAACGCACCCGGCTTCTTCGGTATCGGTGTCCAAACGTACGGTTCCGTAGCCTCTAAAGACCAAGGTGTCAATGGCATGTTTAAGGGTAAAATCACCCCTGATATGGTTACCGACAAGAACGGCCAAGCACTCCTAGACGACAAGGGTCGCCCTGTTAAAGTTAAATTCCCTAAAGACGCTACTGAGCTTGAAAAACAGGCTATGATTGACGACAAGCGTAAGTCTGCTATGGCTGACACTTACCGCCGTGGCCTATCTAAAGAAGATCAGGCTCTTATGAAGCTCACTGACGACCAGTTGGAAAGCTACGTGAAGAGTGGCAAAATTGACCAAGATCGTTATGACTCTATTAAACAGCACCAAAAGAACATTGAAAACGCCGAGTCTGTGAAAGTCCCAGACGGTGCTAAATCAGTGCTCGCCCGACAATACTTCACCAAATACAACTCTCTCAGTAAAGACGCTCAGAAACGCTATCTTGAGAGTGACACGCCGGATGAAACCGCTAAGACCATTACCGAACTACTGAACAAGGAACGCTCTAAGGGCTTAAGCGAATTCAAGCCTTCTAACGCTGTTGCTAAAGCCTACGCTGAGTACGAAGATGACCTTAACTCCCACCCTGAATATACCGAGGTTGACAAGCGTAATAAAGCCAAGGCCTTCCAAACATTTACTTACAAGCTGAACTACTCTACTGACCAACGTGACATCTACAACGAAGGTTCTAGCTCTGACGTACGTTACTTAATCGACCAAAAGCAGATTAGCAAGGAAGACCTTGATAACGCTATCAAAATGGATGATGAGCTCTATAACTCCGGCCTAGTCGGATCACTGAAGTTCTCTAAGAAGTTCCGCAAAGAGTATGGCTACGGTCTACCTGACGGCGGTGGCTTCAATGAAAACCCTAACTCAAGCGGCGGTAGTGGCAGTGGTGATGCAACTCCTAAGACTGGTATCACAAGTCTACTCCCAAGCTTCAAGACAGCGAGTAGCGGTGGCGATACGCCTAAGTTCTCTAGCAAGCGTCGTACAACCGGCATAAGCTTTAAAAATGTCAACACTCCAAGCAAGTCTAGCAAGGGTAAAGTAACGATTAAACTCTAGACTTTTCACCTAATATAAGGTATAATAAACATAGACCACAAAAACAAAAGGTAAACAAAAATGGCAGCAACTCCCACAGCGAACCTCGGGTTCCAAAACTTCTTCTCAGCTACACTGACCGGTGACCTCACCACCAGTTCTACTGACATTCCAATGGACGCAATTCCTAACTCCACGGAAGGCTTCTTGGTTATTGAACCAGATAGCACAACCGCCCGTGAAGTGATTTTCTATAACTCTAAAACAGCCCTCAAGGTCGTATGTCCGTCTGTTGCTGACGGCCGTGGCCAAGACGACACAACTGCCGGTGCCCACTCAACGGGTGCAACCGTTATTATGGCTCCTGTAGCAGGCTTCTGGGAAGCTTTCCAGTCTGGCCGTGCCTTTACTAATAACGTCATCAACACCTCTAAATTAAAGACTGCTAGTGAATTCATCTACGATCACGTATCGTCTGGCTGTGTTATTACTGCCGACAACGCTGGTGTCAACAAGAACTACTCTATCAGTGCTGGTGTGGCCTATATCGCCGGTGAACGCTGTACGGTAGCGGCTGTCTCAGCCCAGACCGTCGGTGCCTCTAAAGACCGCTATATTGACCTCCGAAGCAACGGTGACGGTACTGCATCATATATTACAAACGAAGTCAACAACAACGCTGCTTCACAGGCTCTCACGGCCGGGGATCTCCGTGTTGGTATCGTCGTAGCTGGTGCTACAACCATCGCTAACGCTGGTTCTATCAACCAAGGTGAACACGATAAATTACTCCCTATTGCCTCCTCAACTCCTTACGCCGTTACTGACTCTCTCGGCAACCTAATCTGCCCACGTGACCCACAACGTCGAATTATCGGCTACCGTGTACAGCAAGGTACCTATTCAACTGCAACCACTGGTTCATACGTAGACGTTACAGCCATGAGTTGCCCTGTCATTGTCCCTGCTGGCCGTCGTGTCAAGGTTTCCTTCATCGGAACAGCCCTAAACACTGGTTGGTCTTACGGTGCTGTAGCAGTCCGTGAGGGTTCAACCGTCCTCGCACAAGATACGATCACGTCAACGACTGAAACTCCATTTAACTGTAGTGATGTAATCGAACCAAGTACCGGTTCACACACCTACGTCTGCTCAACAGCGGCTAACGGTGGTACAACAAACGTCCAGTACGGCACGGGTGCCTACGGTGCTCGATGGCGTTCTAGGATGATAATCGAGCTCGTATAGGAATATACAATGGCAACAAAATCAGAAGTAGAAAGGTTAGCGGTGGTAGAAACTGAAGTCAAAGCGGTTAAGGCTGATGTAGCAGAAATTAAAACTACTGTTACGGAAGGGTTCGCAACGGTCAATACAAAAATAGACAATCTTGACAGCAAATATGCTGCTAAGTGGGTGCAGACCGCCGTTGCCTTCTGTGTCGGAATTATCGTCTCGGCCGTTCTGGTCGCTCTGGTTGCTCTTGTAATCGTCAAACCTAACAATACTGCCAATAATCCCACAACCTCCAATACAACTACTACTACGACCCCTACTGGGTCAACCTCAACAACTAATACCAAGGATGGCACCCCTGCTTCTGCGAACGCAAATGCCAATGCTACCTCCTCACCCTCTAACCCGTCGGACTCGCAATCAAGCAGTTCAGGGGGTCTGCTTGAAGAAGTCCCAAAAGTAATCCCTTAAAGGAGAATAAATGTCTCTTCAACAATTCATCAACAAGTGGCTTGGCGGCCGTACTGACTATGACAAGGTTTACGCCTACCAGTGTGTTGACCTTATTCTGCAATACCTAGCCGAGTGTTGGGGCATCACATCTGGTGTCTGGGGCAATGCAATTGACTATTGGACAAAGCCTACTGCACGTCTTTTACAAGACTTTGACAAGGTAGGTGGAACCCCACAGGCCGGTGACATTGTCATCTTACAACCAACCTCCACGAACCCATACGGTCATATCATGATCGCCGTAAACAGCACAACTGCTATAGAACAGAACGGTGCTACTGGCGACGGTGACGGCCAAGGTGGTGACGAAATACGTTATAGAACAATTCCAACGGCTCGAATAGCCGGACTACTAAGAAAGAAAGGAACTAATATGAACCCAAACAGAGGCGATGTGGACAACATCCTCGGTGAAGTCTGGGGTCGAAGTCCTAACCCAGAAGACTACGGTTATACAAACCAAAGCTGGCATGACTTCATATACGGTATGCTTGCCGCCTATCCGTGGCAGAACCGCAAGGCAGACTTTACTCGTGCTGCTGCTGAGAATGTACAGCTACGAACCGACAACCAGACGAACTTCAATATCGCAGAAGTCCGTGGTGGAAACTTCCAGCGTATATGCGATGCAACAGGCGTAGAACGCAAGCCTGACGAAAGTGCTACTACAGACCAGATTATAGCCGTCTACGACGCTCTTAAGAAGGGTAACGTAGATATTGCCAACAAGCTGGCCGAACAGGTCAAAATTGTTGGTATCAAAGACAACGAAATCACTCGTTTGTCAAAAGAGAATGAGTCCCTAAAGGCTCAAGTTGGGGACAACTCCAAGTGGGAAACCCTCAAGGCTCTGATCCGTGAACTAGTAGGAATTAAATAAAAAGGAAAAACCATGAAAGAATTACTCAAAAGACTCACAAGCCGCAAGTTCTTGCTTGCTCTATCAGCCTTTATCTTCTGTGTTGCCAACGGGAACGTCCCGGGTGCAGTAGCAGTTGTACTAGGCTACCTCGGTGTCGAGGGTGCTACAGACTTTAAGACAGCCGGTAAATAACCGTGAGGGGCGAGTGTCCTAACCCTCGTCCTGACTGTCCGTATGCCGAAAACGGTGGTTGCTTCTCTGATGAGCACCACCTTTTCTTTCCTAGGGTTGACTACCGTGATATAATAGGCACAGAGTTTAGGAATTTGCCAGAAAACAAAGAAGATATATGCCGGTGGGATCACGACGAGATACACGCCACCGAACTACCTCCTGAAAGGCCAAGTAGAGAATACATGCTGGGTGCATTAGTCACGGCGTTAGCTGATGGCATGATCTACCTTAGTAAAAATAAGAGAAAAAAGTTATATGTAAAATGAAAGTAAACACTCCCAATGGCAAAAATACTACTGTATGACTTGGAAACAAGTTATCTAATAACCCGTGAGAAAAAGTGGGGACTTTATGACGAAAACCCTATAGAGCGAGAAATCGTAGAGGACATGCAGATCTTATGTTTTGCGTACAAGTGGCTCGACGAAGACAAGATACACATTGTCTCCCAAGACGACTTCCCCGACTACAAGCCGGGCGTTAATAATGACTTTATGGTCGTTGCCCACCTGTGGAAACTCTTTTCCGAAGCAGACATAGTAATCGCTCACAATGGCGACCAGTTCGACCAGAAGAAAACTAATGCTCGGATCGCTGTTCATGACCTAGACCCACCTTCGAACTACTTCCAAGTAGACACTAAGAAAGTAGCCAAGCGGTACTTCGGCTTCTCAAGTAACAAACTTGCTGACCTTGCAATAGCTCTTGGGTTAGACCACAAAGCTGACGCTGGTGGTATCAAGACTTGGGACGGCTGTTTAGCCGGTGACCCTGCTGCATGGGCACACATGAAAGAATATAACATACAAGATGTCAAGGTCTTAGAAGAGGTCTATCTGAAGCTACGTCCTTGGATCGCTAACCACCCTAATCTTGGACTGATTGACAAGGGTGACCCTAACCTCTGTGAGAACTGTGGTGGCTCGAGTCTCCATAAGAGAGGTACACGCTATACGAACCGACGCCGCTACCACCGCCTACGTTGTAACACGTGTGGCCACTGGCAAAAGGGTGCGTTAATTAAAACTTGACTTTAAGACATAAGCTTGTTACAATGCAACCAACCAGTTAGTACCTTCCTCGTACCCTAACAATTTGGCTATGGCTTAACCCTCCTTAACTCCCATCTCACACGCAGGTCTCTCAAAGAGAACTCCTCCTCGCTCTAATAAAACTATATAACTGGCCTAGTAAGCAGAGCAAACAAAAATACAAACGACTGGCAAAGTGCTAAAACAAAACTATAAAGACCCTACGCTTTCTCGCAAGGGGTCTTTTTTTATGTTGACGAATATGGTATAATGTAGGTACAAATCTAAAATAAAGACACTCCCCATGGAAAAAGAACCCGTTCTAGAAATCACCATGAATGGCGAGAAACTACTCGCTCATAGAGGAAATACGTCTTTGTTCACCTTTGCCGGAGAGTTGGCCTGCTACGATCACGTCTTTATTGTGACCGACGAAGAGTCAAACTCAGGTGGCTACTTATTCCGTAACCAAGAGATTTTCAACCAGTTAGCTGGCTTTTTATTCGAAAACCTATACCCAATGCACCTAAACATGGATGAGGTCGCTGAGTGCGACGTACGTGCGTTTGACGCCACTATGTATGGTGATATTCGCTCACAGGACACGTTCCCACAAGAATGGATCGGCCATGGAGTTGAATAACGACTCCCACGAACTGATGTTTAGGCGTAACAACGGCCTAGAGGTCTTTCTGATGTGGCACAAAGAGGCCAACATCTTATCTATTATAATGCATGACGAGAAGGCCGAACCCCCTCTCCACACTGAATTTGTGGTTCCCAATGATAAAGGCATAGAAGCCTTTGAACACCCTTACGCTTGGGAACACAGAAGTGGAACGCTCTGAGTCTCACGTAGGAACTGCTGGTTGGGTCGCTTTAGCGGCCGGTGTAGCTGCTTTTGATTATTATATGCCAGAAACACTGTCTCATGCTGTAGATAGGGCTTTAGAGCGTCCCTACGGACGTATTGCGGCTATCGGTGCTGTCGCCGTAACCGCTGCACACTTATTAAACTTAATCCCCGAACAACTAGACCCTTTCACAAGACTGCCTAGTCGCTTTAAATAACAAAGAGGCACTCTCGCAAGTGTGCCCCTTCGCTACGTGTATTTCAATTTGGTAGTACCTTCCTCGTAGAGCCCACTCCCATAGACTCGTAGATTTTACTTCCTCCTTGAAACCTCCTAATCGCACTGCGACTAGACAGCATATACAAGTATATTCCGCTATCGCATTTTTGTCAAGCCCTAATTCTATGTAGGTGCTTGGCTTCCATGCGTCGTACGAAGTTACGACGGTGTCTAGCCGCCAGAACCTCCCTAGGTTTTAGCATGATACCCTCCTTAAATTGTTAAGGTATCTTGAGCATAAACCTAAAGCGGAATGGTGTCTGTGAGTTATTTCACAACATGTATGTATGATTTTATATATCAAACATTAAATCTAGAGCTTCTTCCCTAGACATACCCTCCGAGATCCATTGTTTAATGAGCATGGTCATGAGGTCGTACTCGACTGTCTGCACCTTGCCTTTCCATTGTACAGTACGCATATTAAAAAAGAAATCACTTACTGGTATTTTTATCAGCCTTTTGTTGCTCCACGAATTCAAACCATCCCTCGAGGGCTTTAGTAAGGTCTTCGTCGTAGATGTTAAAAAGTCTTGAATGAAAATCGGAGTCGTATTCCGAGGTGTAGTTTGCTTTGTCATATAGTGATATTGCGTTGAAGAGTAGTTGCCCGAAACGCATCCCTTCGTTGTAGCCACGTGCCGTTTTAGTTAATTCCATTAGGGTGTGTGCCCAGATTTGCTCTGGTTTAGGTGCTGGTGTTGGCATTGTTATTCTCCTTATTAAATGTTATGAGCTCTAGTTCATAGGTGTCACCTAGCTTGACGACTACTGTACCGAACGAAACGCCGGAGGCGGTCTTGCCAAGCCCACTTTCGAATTGAATACGACCTCTAGGAATGTACACAGTACCCCCCCCTGCGTTGTCATGGAAGCGTAGAGTAGTTAGAAATTCTATCGGCACCAGAATATATATGTCATTCTTGGCTTTTTGATAGGTTTCCCAAGCTTTTGCGAGAAACTCGTGCTTCCGAGTAAATGGAGGGTTGATCCATATACGCTTGAATTGTGTCCAGTCTCGGGAGAGGCCGTCTGTCTCCTCGGTGTCGAAGTTAGCTATGCCGAACTCTGCGGCCTTCTCGGGCACTGTTGCAGGGTCATAGTCAAACTTGCCGAAGGTGTCTACTACGTATTTAGGAGTGTAGTATTCGTTGTCCTTCGTGAAGATCAGCTTACCCTTGCTCATTGTCGCTCCATGCAGAGTCCCAGCGTCGGGGGTCGCCGTCTTTGAATATCTCTGCTAACCCTTCTTCAGAGTAGCCGGTCGCAATCATCAAATCTACAAATGCCTTGACGCACTGATCCATGGTGGACTCATCTGACATTTCAACTGTGTGTTTTGTGCCGTAGGAGTCTATGGACATAACGAGCTTACCCATTAGAAGTCCCCCTCGGCGACCTGAAGCACCTTGAGGCCTTGTTCACGCCACATCTTTACAACACGGTCACGGTCGTCTAGTACGAACCGGACGTTGTAGCGTGGTTTAATAAACTCGTCGTAAATTTCCTTCTTGACAATTCGGTCATCACGGTGGTCATCATGCTTACGCATATAAATCTCGTCGTAGGGGATCCCATTGTCTGCGAGCCACTTCACGGTGACGTCCTTACAGCCGTCCTCCCGGCCGCTTACAATCACTACATAGGTTTCCGGTATGTCGGTCATGATGTCACGAGCGTAGTACCGTCGGACAATGTTTGCGACAGTTTCGTCTACGGTATCAGTATGAACTTGCGAATAGTCGTATGGGCTGCGGCCTGACATATGTGCAAGCGTCCCGTCGATGTCAACAATGATACAGGCTGGTAAATCGTCGTTGTACGGTATAGGCTGATATTGTGCGACGTCCACTTTCCCCTTCAGGAACGTCTTATACATCGTCTTTATGACTTTTTCACCAACTGAATTTGCCCGTTCGCTGTCACGCTTAAGGCACGTACTCAAAGATACGTCAGTAAAGTCCTTGATCTCGAACTCTGCCCCAAGTTGTTCGGCTAATGCACGTAGAGTGGACTCATGTTTGGGTGCGAGATTAGTATCATCAACGATACAATCATAATTGCTATTAAGAATATGAGTAACAAGGCTATCCCTAACTTCAAGAACAAATGTTTCATTCTCTTTACTCCATACGCTATTATCTAGCATAGCACGGAGATCATCTTTATTCACCCTCTTGGCTTTTTGCTGTTTAGCCCACGTTGTCTTGCCCGACGCTGGTAGACCTTTTGTCATTATTAGCTTTGGCATCTTTGAGCTCCTTTTCTGCTTTTTCAGCTCTATTTTTGTAATATGCGATTAACTGTGTGTCTTTTGCTATACGGGCTTCGTGCCGTTCTAGCAGGATCGTGAACATAAACCATGCTTGGTTTTCGTGTAGGCCGAGGTGTGCAAGTTTGGCCTGCGAACACTCGGTGTCAATGCGGTGGTAGTCGCCACAGTGGAAACATTTGCTAACTATCGGTTCTTCCATTTCTGACTCCTTTCTCCATTCTGGCGAGGGCTTCACGCCACTCTAGTTTTTGGTAATCCATCACTGCCCAGAACTGGGTCATCCGGTCTTCTACTGGTGTGTTATTGCGAACCCAAGCATCAAACATACGCTCTATCTCCATGTCATGCTTTTTGGACATGTTGCGGAGGGGCAATACGTAAAGGTCATATTTTTCCTGTGTAAGCTTCATAGAGGAACTCCTCGATCCATTTAATGTCTGGTTTCTCAATGGTCGCTTGTGCGTAGGCGTCGGTAACTCGGGCTTGCATCAACATAAATCTCTCCGTTAGTTCAGGGACAAGGTCTCCGAAGTGATCCACACTTGTGTATTTAACTTTCTTACAGAATTCACCGACCTCACCTTGTATTTGGCAAGGAAAGGTTCCAGTTCGTAGATACTCGGCACACTGCCAGAGGACTCTAATATATGCAACAGCAAACTTAGGAGTTCTTTGATCGGGAGAGAATAGTTGCATTTTGTTGTACTGATTAGCAGCGTAGCCTCGGGAGGCTGCAACAAAAGCATCGGTATCCATAAACTTACGCCAGTTCTCCCGTAGTTCCTCCGCCACTGGAGAGGTTGAGACGACTTGGTTGCTGAAAAAGACTTCAAGAATTGTTGCATTGCCTTTGGTTGCTTGCTTGCAAAAGTCTCGTAACTCGTAGCTGGTGTTGTCTTCATCGCCTTCTATCCACGTCGTGTTTTTAAGTGTTTTGAATGGGCTAAGTACGTCCTTAAGCGGATGTATGTGAATACCACGATAGTCAAAGTCTGATTTATCGTTAGCGAGTCCATGTAATCTACTTCCTACTACGACTTTGGTTAAGATTTTCATTTATCCATGTCCCCATAAGTTTTTCGTGCCCTGCACCGGAATACCCATCCGGGTCTTTTGCTCGAGCTTTTGCTAATTTTCGCAATTCTGTCAATGTTAGTTCGTAACCGTAATAGTCACCGTCCCAACAAGAACAGCCATTGGCCTGTAGCCAGTAGTATTTGCGACCCTTCTTATATAGGTGGCTCTCTGCAACTTCATAGCTGTCGGCCGTATCTTCGCTATGCAAGAGTTCACCGAACTTTTCTACCATTTCTTCTTCACGTGAAACCTTGCTATTCCACGAGTGCATATATTTAACGTCTATCATCGTGATGTCCCCCATGCTGCCTGAACAGCAATTACAAATAATACGCATGGCCAGTAGGCTATAAATAGCACCGGCAATGCCAGCATGTGTCCTAGACCACCAAGACACAACATTATGATCCACGGGTCAATGAAGACCCTCCACAGTAAACTCATTCTGTTTTCTCCTCGTCTGCTATTGACAGACTATTAGTTAATATGTCCTTATATATCTGTATAAACTTACGCATACACAGACCTTGTAGCCGTTTGAAATCTAGAGCCGGGACTTTCTTCACAATTTCCCATATCTCTTCTGTTATGAGGTCGTGATAGCAAGAGCCCGCCACACGGGGGGTGTGTTCTAGGTCTAGGCGTTTCTCGGTTTCCGATTGTATCTTCTGCATGATCTTGCGAACTCTGGCCGTAGTACAGTATTTGTTCACAACGTACATTTCCCAGTAGGTCTCGGAGTGCTTGTTGTTACCACCGAAAACGATGGCGTTGCTCTCTTTGAACTTCTGGTGTACGACCTTGGCGTAGCAGTGGTCACCGAAGGTATTCACGAAGTTAGGTGCTTTCAGCACAACACCCTCACCGGCTGGTGCAAGCATTGACTTACCTACGAACTCATTTATTTGTTCTTCTGTCAACTTGCCTTTAGCAAAGATGTGTGGGTACTCTAGCCCTAGGAACTCTGCCTGTTGTTGCACAAATTCTTGGGGGAACCATAAGTCTTGTGCGGCGTCGTATATATCAAAGAGGTAGATTTTACGATAAGCTTCTTCTTCGTAGGTAATCGTGTGCTTTACGAGCCACTCGCCGTAGAGTATGTGATCTGGGTTGCGGCTGAAGTACATAGCAAGCTGTAGATTGCCCTGTACGGCCTCCTGAAAGCCATTGAAGCTCTCATCCTCTGGCAACATACGAGTACGTGTACCACAGCGGAGTTTGCCGTCTAGCTGAAAGATTGAACAGTTAGCACCATCTACCTTTTCCTGCACTACAAATTCATGGTCTAATATACCGTCGGTTTCTTCTTTGCCGAGTCTATGAATTTTCGGGTAAGCTTTGTAACTCATTGTTTATTTTTCTCCAATGACGTTCTACGGCGTCATGTAAGTAGTTTTTATTGTGGCTGCTGATGTCTATGTCGTATTGGCTGTCTTCGAACCGTACGTGGGCTACAAAGCCTTTTGCCCAACGCACTACGACTACTGAGATTGGATCTATCATTAGAATGGTATGTCCTCTAGTTTTTTATTAAAGTCTTTCTCTTTTTCTATTTCGTGCAAATAACCAAAAACATTGAATAATAGTCCACACAGAGCGTCCTCGATACCTTCACGGCTTTCGTGGCCTCGGTGTTCCATCCACCAGTCGTGGAAGTGCCGGAAACCGGACTTCATGTAAGCGTCTTTAGGAATACCCTTCTGCCAGTTGTCTGAGTCACGTAGGGTGCCGTCTGCCTGTATACGATGCTTGTGCATGTACTCACCGAAGGCTTTAATGGCTAGGGGTGACAAAAACCCCTCATAATCTATATTGTCGGTGTCGTCGTTTCGGGTTGCCCCGGAGTCAAACTTTCGCATCCTCTCTCCTATCTGACAAAACAAAACAACCCAAGGCACGTTGTATAGAACTACGGTGCTCTTGGGCTACTGTTTCTTGTTGATTTAACTCTGCTCTCTGGGCGTGAATAGCCGACAACTCGCTCTCTACTTGCGATAGTTGTTCAAGTAATTCTGGCCTTGAGAGACCTACATAAAACTCATTTGTGGGAGTGTCCATCGTTTTTCTTTTCTCTACTAATAGACAAACCAGTGAGCACAGTCTCCGTCGTTAACAAACGAAGTACGTGCTCGAGTCCGGACTCAGGCGGTTTTCCTCACGCTGCATGGTTAGTGGTTGCGTACCGCCATCTGGGAACGACTGTTTTCCGGTTGCTATACCTCGGCCTTGCAAGACCTTCTTAGTCCGACATGCTCACCAGATTGTCTACTAGATTTTTAATTTTAGTGAAATGGAGGAAGGATTTTCTCCTACCTCGCATTAT
>ERZ869929.131-NODE-131-length-42674-cov-10.649945_pt1 | contig 42674 bp, 75 predicted proteins | sample MGYA00579312_ERZ869929 | MGnify/ENA primary metagenome ERZ869929 (study PRJEB32216, sample SAMN09231818) | wastewater metagenome | place: USA: Maryland | collected 2016-08-09 | study: EMG produced TPA metagenomics assembly of the PRJNA472060 data set (Reclaimed... | reverse complement strand
GATACGAACTCCGGTGAATCACAAACGGCCCGTAGATATTCCCTGTTAGTTACGCAAGGTGATATCTCCATCCCATCAAGGGCATTTCTAAGAGCCTCCAGGGCATCATCACGATCCTGCCCCCAGGTAATAATCTTCGAGATCATCGGATCGTAGAAGGGTGTAACCTTTCCACCTGCCTCGATACCTGAATCGATACGAAGCTTGCCTACGGAAACATCATCTGGCCAGTTGAGAACATCCACAGGACCTGGCTTTGGAATGAACATCTTCATAGGATCCTCCGCGTAGAGGCGGGCTTCGATGGAATGCCCGTTGGGCCACTGGGCTCCGAAATTATCCGGAAGCTTCTCACCGGCAGCAACACGAAGCTGCCACTCTACGAGATCCAAACCGGTAACCTCTTCTGTAACTGGGTGCTCCACCTGAAGGCGGGCATTTACTTCAAGGAAGAAGATCTCACCCTTATCGTTGGCGATGAACTCACAGGTTCCTGCGTTGTAGTAACCTACCTCCTTTACAACTCTTACAGCGGCCGCGTGGAGAGCCTTCCTGCGAGCAGCTCCTTCAACTCCACGGAAGAACCACGCTGGGGATGGTGATTCCTCGATGATCTTCTGATGCCGCCTCTGAAGGGAACACTCACGCTCGCCGAGGGAGTAAACGTTTCCATGCTTATCTCCGAAAACCTGAACCTCGATATGGCGTGGCTTATCCATGTACCTCTCGATGTAAACGAGTGGATCAGAGAAAGATGCCTTGCCGCGATCCGAGCAGGACTTCAGGGCCTTCTCCATTCCATCCTCGTTCTGGACAATCTGCATGCCAATACCACCACCTCCGCCAACAGCCTTTACGATGATTGGGTAACCTACCCGCGCGGCAACTTCCTTGGCGTAGGCGATCTCCTCGGGAGTTTCCACGTTGATAGGCTTGTCGATACCAGGTGGTGGTTCAACGTTTGCCTTCGTTGCAACACTACGAGCCTTCATCTTGTCACCGAATGCATCGAGAGCATCGGGTGAAGGGCCAATAAATGTAACACCGAGTTTGTTCAACTCACGGCAGAACTCACTCTTCTCGGAGAGAAAACCGTACCCTGGGTGAACAGCATCAGCGCCGGATTTCTTGACAGCATCGAGAACCTTTTCAACATTAAGGTAGGAATCCTTAGCGTTGGCAGGTCCGAGAAGGTATGCTTCATCCGCCATCTTTACATGGGGAGTGTCAGCGTCAGCTTCAGAATAAACTGCAACTGTTGCAATACCCAATTTTTTACAAGTTTTGATAACTCTACAGGCTATTTCACCACGATTCGCAATTAATACTTTTTTAAACATTATAATTCCTTTCAAACAAATTGGGTTTTTTCTTTATTTACAATAAAATCATAAGCTGTTTTAGCAATAAAACTTAAACCCACTATGGGCGAAAAAATTAAAGCTAATCCGGGAATAAACCAGTAAACACTTAATAATAAGAGTAAAAATAATAAACCTTGTGTAATTGTATCGATATTTAAAGATGAAAATATCTTCATTATCTTTTCAAGCATAAATGATACTTTTATACATGATATAATATTGTATAATAAAAATATCATGAGAAAATTTTTAGATGCTCCGATATCTGATGATTTCATTTCAAATCAACTTTATAATTTTTTAATAAAAAAGTTTGGATGGAAGATTCAAGAACCACCTCCTGAAAATAAAACTTACGTTTATATAGCATATCCTCATACTTCAAATTGGGATACAATTCTGGGTGTATTATTTGGCAAAATTTGGAATAAATCTTTTTTTATCTTGGTAAAAGAATCTTATGATAAGCCCGTTATTAAAGATTTAATGATGTTTTTTAGAATGCTTCCAATACAAAGATCATCTGAAGGTGCAAAAAAAGCACAAGAATACTATGAAAAATTAAAAGCCTCAATAGTTCTTGTTCCAGAAGGTACAAGAAAAAAAGCAGATGGTTGGAAAAAAGGATTTCATTGGTTTGCAAAAACTAATAATCTTGAAATTGTTTTAATACACTTAAATTATGCTGAAAAAGTTTTTGGGTGGGATGCAGTAATTAAACCGGGTGATACACCTGATGAAACTTTACAATTATGTAAAGAAATTTATGAAAAAACAAATCCTATAGGTAAATATCCTGAATTAGCCTCATCAATTAAATGGGTATAAAACAATGGAAGAAGAAAAAGTTTATAACTCAATATTAGAAATTAGACATGAATGGACACCATGTTTTTTTTCTGCAGCATGGATGATAAGAATGTTTATTAATTCTAAAATTTATATTGAATCTGAAGGTAAAGATAACGAATGGGTGCAGGAAGATATTGAAAATTGGGTAAGAGCAAAGTTACTTTTAAATTGGTCAGAATTATCTTCATTAGGAATTAATGTCAATAAAGAATATGAAAAATGGGGCGGAAAATTATTCTGATTTCATATTAAAGTAAGCTTTTAATAATAAAAACCCAGCGGAGAGTGTAATAGTTCCAGGTATTATTATTATCAGCGATAATACAAAAGATTTGGTTAAAAAACCAAATCTTTCTGTTTCTTTAAATTCTTTTACGTTTAAAAGAATTTCATTATAAAAATTTTTAAATTTCACAAATATTAAATATTAAAAAACTTGAAAACACCACGCAGCAAACTCACCATCATGTGAAAAACTTATAGGAACGCCGGGTCTTTCTTTTATGTATGGTGGTTTAAATCCATTTGGACTTTTAGGATTAGTTTCTTTTATAATTTTTTCAGCCAAAAAGCCTGTGGCTTTTATATACTCGCTTATTAGTGAATCTTTATGCTTTCCATTTTCACAAACGCCACTGTAAATTTTAGCTTCGGGTTTTGCAGAAACTATTGCATGGATTATATTCCCGGTTTCTTCTAACTTAACGACTGATAATTTTGTATCTTCCCACATTACAAACTTAAAATCATCAGAAACAGTAAAATTTTTAGGTATATACGTTTCTAAATCAAACATTTGTTGTAAACATTTAAATGCTGCTTCTTTTATTGCAAGAATTTTCCAATAATTTTCTATTGAATGAACTTTTTCTTCAAATGAAGAAAATATTTTTTTCATATGTCTTATCGTTATTTTACCAGCTTCTTTTAAATCTATGATATCATTACCAATCATTTAAAAAATTTAGAGGGAGCGAAAATTCGCCCCCCCTCCTTTCACACAATTAAATATTATTCAGCTTTCTCTTTTCTTAAGTAAAAGATCAACTGCTGAACCAAGTGTTCTTACTGAATCTGCTTCTTCATCAGACACTGTAATATCAAACTTTGTTTCCATATCAAGAATAATATCAACTAATCTTGCTGAATTAACCTGAAGATCTTTAAGAAAGGTTGTTTCTTCAGTTGCGCTGTTAAATGCATCCATGTTTTTAACATATGGTTTTACTAGTTCTTTAACTTCTGAAAATACTTGTTCTCTGCTCATTTTTTCCTCTTGAGATAACTCTCATTACTAATATATTATCATTCTTTATCTTGTTCAATAATTTGTTTTATTTTCTTAAAAATAATTTTTTCATGTTCTCTTGTTCCATCAAGGTTGTAGAAAGCAACATGCCCTCCAAACTTAACAGTTTTAACATCGCAATAATTTTTATACTCATTCATATCTTTAGGTAAGAGTATTGGATCATCTTCTGCAAATATTGCCAATCCTTTAATTTTTTTATATTCTTCGTGATCTAAAATAACTTTATTTTTTCCCGAACCGTATAAATTAGCATATAAAACATCAAAAGTACAATTTTTAATTATGTGAGGAATTTCTAAAATTTTTTTATGATATAATCTGTGCTTTATTAAACTTATTGTATGTGAAAAAGACATAGCATATGTGTAAATAGGTGATATTTCAGTTCTAACATGTTTTAACATCTTTTTATGTTTTATTGTTGGAGAAATAAAAAAAGAATAAGTAATAATTTTACTATGTTCATTATTTATTTTTTCACCACAACAAAGATAATTTAAAAGTGCGCCGCTGGCACCTGAAAATGCAACTGGAAATACATACTTCCACCTTGATTGTTTGTCTACCCATTCAAATATTGGATCTAATATGTGATCTGTCGTTGCAGATCCCCAAAATTTTTCATGTTTAACAGACTCATTAACACCCGCCATATCAAATGTCAAAACGTTAATATTTTGATTAACTAATTTATCTATCATTGAATTAATATAGGATGCATCTTGATTCCCGCTAAATCCATGCATTAATATTGCTATAGTGTCAGATTCATTCTGATCATACAATCTAATTCCAAAATCTTTGTATATAAATTTTTTCACATGGGATTTAATCTCATGATCTATGATTGTTGTTGCTATGGTTTGTAAATTACCTATTATTTTTTTTAGCATTGTTTCTTGATTGAATTTATAATATAATCTTCATGTTTACGACTTGTAAAAAATAAGTTTGAAAATCCTGCATGACCACCAAAATTATACTCTATATAATTTATATCATTAAAGTTATTTAAAAATTTTTTCACAATATCATAATTTGTGATCGTATCATTTTTAGATAAGATAACATCGCAATTATCTATACTCGCTTCAAAATTAAATTCATACTTGCTATCTTCACTTAAAAAATAATTTGAATTTTTTATATTAAACAAACAATCTTTAACTTCTAATAATTTTTTATAATCTTTTTTATTTAAAACGAATTTAACCTTTGAATATGTATGAGAAAACGATAAAAACGTGTTAAAATAACTGTTGCTAAAAATGTAATCTAATGTTTCATCAGCATCCCCACAGGGGGAAACCAAATAAAAATATTTAATATTGTTTTTAAATTTATTTTTTATTGTTAATCCATCATCTGTCATATATGCTAATAAATGTAACGTACTTGCAGAAAAAGCAGTTATGAAAAGATTAGCATTCTTATTTAATGAAATTATGTATTCAACAATATCATCAAGGTGTACATCTATAGAACTAAACTGAGATCCCCAGAATTTTTCAGTATTAATATTATCACCAACACCCGGCATATCAAACGTAATAAAACAATCTTTTTCAGTAAATTCATTTAAATATGAATTACAAAACGTAAGAACAGTTCTTGATCTTCTACCGTCAGAACCCAGACCTTGTAAAACAATCATTATATTTTTAGCATTTTTTAAATCGCCATAAATTGCTAATTTTAAACCGCAGTTTAAATTATGCAATGAAAAATTATATTTTTGTTTTCCAGGTATTGTACCATTAATGATAGTGTTAATATTATTGATTAATTTAATCATTTTTCATATACAAATATTTATAAAAAGCATCAATTATTTGATGCTTTTTCTTCATTAAAATATATTTTTCCAACCATTGGTTCACATGAAGAATTATAAAAGGGTAATATACTTATAAATTCTAAAGGTTTGTGTTCTTTACTTGTATCTAGAATAAATACAATTTCTTTTGCAAACATTCTTATTATAAATGATTTTGGCGCTATTGTAAGCTTGATCGCTTTTGATCCGTTATAAGGAATATTTTCAATTTTTGTTGGGATTAAAGTAAACCAATCTTCTTTTTCAGGCACAAGAACAACAATTTTTACTTCTTCACCTTTAAGTGTTGGCTCTATAGAATCTCTTGATCTATCAAAAAAACCTGTTCCAAAAGTAACATCATTTGGAACAGAAATATTTAAATTATTATTTCCTATATGGATTTTTGCATTACCATTATTAATATAAATTGTCTGGTTTTGTGATGGACATAAATTATTTATTTTTTTTATATTAGTGGGATTTGAAAATTTATCAAATTCCTCCAATGTTTCTGCAACTAAATTATGATTTTCATCATAAAATTTTAAACTTCTTATAAAACCGCCACCTGGAATTTCTTTGTGTAATAAAGTTCCAATTATTTTTTTTTCATTCTGAGGGAAAATCTTAAGATTAAAAATTGTTGCAGCACTACAAACAAGAGTTAAAGTTACAAGTAATAATATTGTACGAAACAGCATCCTTTAGATAACTATTAATGCATCTGCTTCTACCCAACCAGAAAATCCATGTTGAGTTAAAATAAATACCTCAGGACCCATTAAAATTTCTTCATCATCAAAAACAGCATATCTTGAAGAAACATAGTCTAACACTATACAAATTTCATGCCAAAAAATATAACCAATTATTTGGCTACCGCCATCTTGTTCTATCTTTGTTTTCCACAAAGCAAGTTTAGAAACCTTCCAAGATTCATTGCAAAATCTCACCAAAGTTCCAGCAACCACATAGATATGTATTTTACTTAAAGTTTTTTACTACTTCTGACGTAATTTGATTGGCAAAATTTTCAAAATTATCTTTTTTATTATTGAATATTTTCTTATGTTGTATTACAACATCATAATTTTTTGATTTATCTTGAAATTCTATTGTATATTCAAAATTTCTTGCATATAAGATATCATCATTTCTACTAATGATTGTATCATCATCATAATCATTTTTTTGATTTATATTTTTAGTCGCAGATTTTATTACATTTTTAGATTGTTTATCATTAATATTTTTAAACATATCTGGAAATAATTTTTTTAATTGATTTCTATCAAATTTTTCAACTTCATCTTCATTTATTGAATGAAATTTTTTTCTTATATTAACTTGATATACTTTTCCCAATTTTTCTGCGTCAAAAGTATAAACATTTTGGAAAGAAACGTTAGACTTTTTAATTATAAATCCAACACTTTCAAGTTTACCAATAAGATTTTTTCCAATAATGTTTAAATCTTTATCTTTAAAATTTTCGTGTTGATCAATATATTCTTTGATATATTCTCTTATTAAAAGCTTGAATTCAGGAATCATTTTCTAAACTATATATATAATATGATTTTACTATTAAGTATATACACAATTATTGGAGTATTATTTGTGTTTTTAGGAAGTTTGTTAAATAAAATTCCAACATCAACACCAAATAAATATGCAAATTTTATATTCAAAAGCCTTAATTCTTCAGGATATCTTCCATATATAGTTGGAGCTGGTATTGGTCTAACATGGCCCGTACACGTATTCGGACTGGGTATAGGAGCTTTACTAAAATGAGTTTAATAATTTTTGCATTAAAATTTATATTACCACTTATAAAACCAATTATTGGTATTGCGGCTAATTTATTCCTTGGTGAAACCATAGGAACATTTTTAGTCAATTCAGTTTACAGCGTAATTAATCTTATTCTTTAAATTAAAATTAACATTGGATTTTCCAGGTAATTCTTTAAAGTTTTAAGATAAGTTGCACCAACTGCACCATCAATAACACGATGATCGCAAGACATCGTGATTTTCATTTTACCATCTGCTATAGAACCAACTGCAAGAATAAAGCCTTCAGGTGGATTTATAACTGCAGAAAATTCATCTATACCGTATGAACCAAGATTCGATATTGAAAATGTTCCACCTGACATTTGTTCAGGTGATAATTTCTTTTCTTTAGCAAGCGAAGCTAATGACTTAATTGATGAACTAATTTGTGAGATCGATAATCTATCTGCATTTTTAATAACAGGTGTTACCAAGCCTCCATCAATTGCAACTGCAACTGAGACATTAACATCATTATGTTGAATATAATTTTCACCATCCAACCATGATACATTACATTCAGGATGCTTACTTAGCGCTTTTGATGCAGCACAAACAATAAAGTCATTTACACTGAACTTTGAGTTGTGTTCTTTTTCAAGAGACTTTCTTAACGTTGAAAGATTGTTGCAATCTACACTAATAGTGAGATAAAAATGTGGAATTGTTGTCTTTGATTCAGTTAAACGTCTCGCTATAACTTTTCTCATTTGAGAAAGTTTAACTTTTTGTTTTTCTTCTTCTACAATTTGTGATTTTTCAATTTTTATTGTATCTTCAACATGAAGATCTTCCATTCTTAATCTTCCATTAGGACCAGATCCTTTGATCTTTGTAAGATCAATATCTTTCTTTCTTGCCATAGATCTAATGGCTGGGCTTGCAAGAACATTACCATTAAAAGTAGTTTCTTCATTTGAATCTGGAATTTTATCAGTTCGGGTTAAAACGATATGTGATGAATTTTGTTGTGGAACAACAGACAAATTATCAGGAATAGATTGAACTTTAACTTCTTTAACCTTTTCTTCTTTTTTCTCTTCTACATAAGATTCGCCAACTTCACCTGTAATCGCTAAAACTTCCCCTAATTTAACTGTTGAACCTTCTTTTGCTAAAATTTTTAAAATTACGCCACTATCAAATGCGCGAAATTCCATTGTGGCTTTATCTGTCTCAACCTCTGCAAGAAGATCATCAACTTTAAATGAATCACCTTCTTTTTTATGCCAGATGGCTAAAACGCCATCTTCCATTGTTGGAGATAATTTTGGTAAATTAAGATTCTTTGCCATTTTATACCTTAAAAATTAACGCTTCTTTTAACTGTTTCAACAACTCTATTTGCATCAGGTATGCAGATTGCCTCTAACGTTGCATTATATGGCATCGGACAGTCATAACTACAAACTCTTAATGTTGGAGAATTCAAGTAATTAAAACACAATCTTTGAATCCTATCTGAAATTTCAGCACCAACACCACCATAAGGCCAACCTTCATGAACAATAATAACTCTCCCAGTTTTCTTTGCACTCTTAATTATTGCTTCTTCATCCAAAGGTCTTAAAGATCTTAAATCTAAAACATCGCACTTAATTCCTTGCTTTTCAAGAATATCATGCGCCTGTAAACAAACATGAGTCATTCTTGAATACGATATAAGAGAAACATCTGATCCTTGTTTAATTAAATTTGCTTTTCCAATTGGAATTGTATCAATAGAGTCATCAATTTCTGATTTAAAACTATATAATGTTTCAGATTCCATACATAAAACGGGATCTGAATCTCTAATCGCAGACTTTAATAATCCTTTTGCATCCTGTGGAAATGCAGGTGCAATAACTTTTAATCCTGGAACTGTCGCGTAAAAATGTTCCATTGCATGTGAGTGTTGACTACCAACTTGTTTAGCACTTGCATTTGGTCCTCTGAAAACGATTGAACAATTTAATTGTCCTCCACTCATTTGACGCATTTTTGCTGCATTATTTAATATTTGATCAAATGCAACTGCACTAAAATTCCACGTCATAAATTCAACAATTGGTTTTAACCCAACCATAGATGCTCCTATTGCGACCCCAGCAAATCCTGATTCAGCAATTGGTGTATCTAATACTCTTTTCTCACCAAATTTATTTAAAAGGCCTTCTGTCACTTTGTACGCACCATTATAGTGACCAACTTCTTCACCCATAATCATTACATTTGGGTCTCTTTCCATTTCCTCTGAAATGGCTTCACATAAAGCTTCTCTATATCTTATGGATCTCATTTAAACCTCAATAAACAAAATTTCCTGCATAAACTGTTTTTTCAAGTAAATCAACACTTGGTTCAGGTGATTCATCAGCAAATTTTATTGCATCATTTACTTCAACATTTACGCTATCTTCAATTTGCTTGATTTCATCTTCAGAAATCATAGTAAGTAATTTGTTCCTACAATACACAAGAGGATCTTCGTTTTTATATTTTTCTAACTCTTCAGGCGTCCTATATTTACCTGGATCACTCATTGAATGTCCTCTAAATCTGTATGTTCTTAATTCTATCAAGGATGGGTTTCCTTGTCTTGCTGATTCTACTGCTTTTGAAATTACTTCTTCTACGCCTTCAACACTTGTAACAACGTGTTGTTCGCCATGAATCCCATATCCTGATGCTTTTTTAGAAACATCGTGAACAGACATCGTTCTTTCTAAAGGCGTACCCATTGAATACATGTTATTTTCACAAATAAAAACAATTGGTAATTTCCAAAGTGCAGCTAATGATATACCCTCATGGAATCCGCCTATTGACGCTGACCCATCACCAAAAAAGCACAATACAACATCATCTTTTCCCTGATATTTTGAATTAAATGCGACACCAGCAGCCAATGGAATATGTGCACCTATAATTGCATGACCACCTAAAAATCTATTTTCAACATCAAAAAAATGCATTGAGCCACCGAGACCTTTTGAACATCCAGTTTCTTTCCCGTAAAGCTCAGCCATGCATGCTCTAGCAGATGTACCTTTTGCAAGTGCTAAACCGTGATCCCTATATGTAGTTACAACATAATCATTTTTTCTTAATGCTGAAACTGAACCAACTGCAATAGCCTCTTGACCAATGTAAAGATGGCAAAATCCTCCAATTTTTCCCATAGAATAAGATCTTGCAGACTCTTCTTCAAAACGTCTTATTAAGAACATTTGTCTATATTGAGATTTTAATTTTTCTAACATGGTTATCCAATAATATATGATTATTTTTATTTGTATTATTCTTCTTTTTCAAATACTCTGATACAAACTTCGCCAATTTCACCTGTTGAATCAACAGCAATTATCCAATCTTCATTAGGTGTTTTTTCTATTATTAGTAACATTTCTCCCTTTTGAAGTTTTCTACCTGGATATTCGGCGTGCTTTTTCCAAAAAGAACCATTACCAACAACTTGAAGAAAATCTCCTATATTGACTTGCAAAGATGAAAATTTTAAGTTTAGTTGATCAAACAATTCTTTTTCTCGCACATTATTAATATAATGTAGAAATTTATTTTGGAAAAAATATTTATTATTATGAAGAATTACGCATTTTTCAATGAATGGGATCCAAGGGTTGGAGAATCTTGGAAATGGGATGGAGATCTTGACGCAAGGAAAAGATTACATTTCATTAAATTGGATGATTCTCCTTATAATAGAATTTTACCAACATGGGGAACTGAATTTATAATTGTTGATAATCCTGAATTAGATAATAATTCAACATGGGGTAAGGTTAAAATTGCAACATTTGGTCAAAAAATGAATTTATTTTGGCTTAGGGGACACACAGAAGAAGAATTAGGTCTTTCAGAAAAGGAATATATTTATACAAGTGTTAAATTTAAGTGAAACATTAATAAGAAGTTTAATTAAAGAATTGATTAAAGAAGTATTTCAATCTCAATTACCTACTTCAGATCAACTTAAAATTAAAAAAAATTACCTTAATCTAAAAGTACCAACAACGACCCAAACCCAACCTGGTATTCCAGGTATGGGTAAAAAAATAATTCCCCCAAATTCTACTACATATAGATTACAACAGCAGATAGCTACACGACCTAATAAATCTCAAGGTATAAATACAACAATTACCCAAAGATTTGAAAAATGGGTTAATAATCAAGATAAAAATAAATTTAAAACAATTTCAGATTTAGAAAAAGAATATTTAAGGGTAGAAAATCCAACAACTTCAAGTGAACGTGCTGAACTTATACGAGCAATAAAAGAAAAATGGGGTTACTGGACAAAATATCATTAAAAGGATTTAAAATGAAAAAAATAGAAAGCATTTCATTTGGTGGCGCGGGACTTAATTATGTTTATTATGCAGGTGTTTTACAGAAACTAATTAAAGAAGATCTTTTATCAGACAAATTAATAGCACATGGATCATCTGCGGGATCATTTGTAGCATTAGCTACAATAAATCACGTTGATGGTGTTCAAAGTATACCAGATGCATTGGCTGTAAGCGCAAAGTATTTTGACGATATTTCTAGTTTCAATAAGCTACCTTTTAAAACAAACTTAACGTCAATTTTAAATCAAATTATATCATCATGGTTATCAGCTGACAAAGACGCATATAAAAGATTATCAGGAAGATTACACATTTCTATATCTAATCCATTTAAAGGTGGAAGAATAATAAATGAATTTTCTAGTAATAATGAAATTTTATCTGCAATACATAGCAGTTGTTATATTCCATATCTTTTGGACATACCCGAGTTAAAATGGGAGAATAACTTTTTAAATTTTGATGGTTGTTTTACAAAAAATACTATAAAATTTGATGAATCAACGCTAGTGGTAGGATTACCTTTGTTTGATAAAAAAGAAAAATTTGATATTTCACCATCAAAAAATCTTGGAATTTTATCCTGTATATATCCAATATTCAGTAGACAGTACGCTGCAATATATGGATTAGGATATAATGATGCTGAAATTTGGTATCAAAATAAAATTAAGTAACTACCCACTCAGCAGTCAAATTTATCTCCTCAGATTGTGGTTCAATAGATTGATTAATCATTGGTGTTTCTATATTCCATAACACTTGAACTTCTGGATAAAGTATTATATTTGTTGGTGGTGTAACCGTCCACAAAATTTGTATTTGTGGATATAGAATTCCCGGATTATAATTTAATCTATCTAATATTTCTTGAATCTTAGATTGATGAGGCTTCAAAAGTATACTCGAGTTTGATGTCCAAGTAGAATCTATATCATTTATTAATGTTTGTAGGTTTAAATTAAATTCAGTTTGAGATTCATTTAAAGTAAATGTTGGAAAAACATTTTGATATTGAATGCAATAATACAAACAATCAGAATATCCAAGCATAAAAGTTGGATCACCTACAATTTGATTATTATAATAAACGTGATTATATGAACTTTGATAATTCCAATTTACAATAAAAGATATGAAAGTACTTACCCCATTTAAATCCAAACAAAAATCATAAAGATAAAGAGTATTTTTATCTAAATTTTTAACGTATATTGTTAAAAGTTTTTCATCTTGACTTATATCATAAGAAAAATTATTGTTGTATATATCTAAATTTTGATATAATGACCATTTTCTATCATCAGGAGCTGTTAATCTTAATCTTGAGCCTGATTTTAATTTAAAATAATAATAGTAACCATTTACAGAACCTAATCCCGTATAAGTTTTTCTGTAAACACCTACCTTATTATTTTTATCAGTTGTTATTAACATATTTTTCTTGTAACATCTTTAATTTATTACCTATAAATATAATTAAGTTTTTTCTTTTTCTAATTTGAGATTGATCATTTGTAATTGGAAAAGAATCTGAAAAATCTGCATAAATTTTTATTTTATCGCTCATTGGTAAATTAGAATGACCAATTTGATTTTCAGCTCTTACATATAGAGTCAACAAACCAGGTAAATTTCCTGAAATTTTTTCACAATCTAACATAACTTTTGCTGCACCTGGAGTTACATCTTCTTCAGAAAATTGATCTCTTCTTGTTCTCCCGGCTTCAGGAAATATTAAAAATACATTTTTTTTACAAATTAATTTTGAAACTTTTTCTAATGTTTTCATTGAAGAATCTTGATTTGACCTATCTATTGGTATCATTCTTCCTATTTTTGAATATATAAATTTACTTACATCTGCAGTATTGCTTCTTAACAAATCTAGATTTTCTATTGCAGGTAAATTCCATATTATTTGTCTAAAATTATATCTAATAACACCAAACCAACCAAAAATTTCAATAATAAATAATTGAATAATAATAGAATCAATCAGCGTCATATGATTTGAAACTATTAATAGTTTTTTAGAATTAAATGCTTTTATTATATTTTTTTTCGTATCATCATCATATTCTAAATTGCATTTTACTTTATTTTTTAATGCTCTTGTGTAAAACCCAAACGTAAAATATAACTTTAATAAAATGTCATAAAACTTATTCATTTATCGTATTCTCTTCAATTAATAGTTTGATATATTCGTTTATAAAACTTAATTTTTCACTTATAGTATAATGCGATAATGAATCAAAAATTTGTTTAGCATTATCTTTTATAAGATTAATTTCATGATCTTTAATTTCTATTATTTTAACACCTTTACTCAAAGAAGATGTTATTAGTTTAATAATTCTTTCATCTCCATTTATTATAAAAGAATTATCACCAATTATTACTTTATGCATAATCATATTCTTACATAAAGTTTTTTATTGTTTAAATTTTTTCAAATGAACAATGTATTTTTGATTCTGTTTTTAACCAGTTATAAAAATCATAAATTGATCTGTTGAAAGATTCTGCAATACTATTGTTTAAATCAAACCAATTAATTGTAGATTCATCAATATAATCAATAAAATTGACATTTAATTGAATTTCAGTTTTGGTATCACCATTTTTAATTACAACAGGCTTATTTTGTTTATTAAATTCTGGTTGTTGCGTCATGTATATGACTCTAAAATCTACATAATTGTTTTTTTGATTGGCGTATAAAAATAAATTTGTATCGTATTTATTTATTAAACCATTATGCAAAATATCTTTGTAAACAAGCGATCCATATAATTCAAATTTGTCTATTATTACACCCATAATTGGGCTTCCATCCTGTGTTTTATTTTTAGAATCATAAAAAAATGAATTAAGATTATTTTCGTGTGTTTTAATAAACTCTCCACACGTAAGTTTTTTTAACAAATAATCATTTATTGTAATTTTTTTATTAATAGTTGACAAATTTATCCTATAAGTTTGTATAACTTGTTGTTATTATATCGTTCATTTGAACAGTAAATTCTTCGCCGTCGCTATCTAATTCAGATTTTAGAATTAATTGATTCTCGATATTTGAATTTTCCAGTTCATTTTGCATATTTTTTATTGCTATAGAATTTAAATTATTATTAAGTTCTCTACCGGAAAAATTTAAAATTATTTTTTTTGATGAAATAGGATCATTATCCAATTCAACTCTTAAACTTGATAAGTTGAAAGTTAAATTATCATTTTGTGTATTTTTTTCTTTCCAACGTTTTATAACTTTTAATTCTATTTCTGATTCTGATATATTATCGCATTTTAAATAAATGCCTTGGTCTACTAATCCTTCACTTAAAATAAAATTTTCACCGTATTTTATTTTGCATTCTTTACCTTGCGAAACTTTTAAAATTTTACTATGTAAAACAATACCACCTAATTTAAGAAATGTATTATTGTCTTCAAACAATGAATTCACATTTAAAGTAGTTACATCTCTTAATAAATCTTCATGTATAACTTCAATTCTATCTTTAAATTTTAAAGCATTTTCTTTATCAATCCAATATTCACCATTAAAAAATGGATCCCATTTTATTTCAAAAATAACAGGCTGATTTATAATTCTATTTAAAAGTATTGCCATTTTTATCCTATAGATAAATAAAACTGCCGCCATAAAATGGCGGCAGTTTATAGTAAAAATTATGCGAAGTCTGTAAAAATAACTTCTTGATTTGGAGCAATGTAATCTGTACCGTCTGGATCCATTGGTAGGGCTAACGTTAATTGTTGAGCTGCACCAACTTTACTGATCTTAAGGTCAGTTTCTAATGATCTTGTATCTGTAAGAGAAATATTTAATACTTTTTCAGCATTATTACTCATCTTAACAAATTTTAATTCAGACGCTGAAAGTGTAACAGGTGGAATCATTGTGTATGGTGAAGAAAACCCAACACCATTTTTTAAGATTTTAACCATTAAAAGTTGTGTTCCTTCTCTTACAAGATAAACTTTGTTATCTGAGTTTATCAACATAACATTTTTATCTTGAAATTCATTTGATCCTGCCATAAGTTTATAATCTGTTCCCAATCCTGTGAAATTAACAGATTTAATAGTTATTGCTGAAATTTGAAAATCACCCGATGGGGGTAATGTTCTTGTTAAATTTAAAGCCATATCTGCCCAAATTATTCCAGAATAATCTGTTGTTGTTGCTGTTGGTTGGTCTGACCACCATTCACCTGTGTTAAAGTAGCTTGACCATTTGTAATTTACGTTAATAGGTGTGTTTACACCCGTTGTTCTACTAGTTAATCTTGCCATTTATTTTCTCCCGGTTTATACTAAAATTGCATCCAAGTTTAAACAAATTGGCTGCACTATATTAATTATCAAGAGTATAATGATTATCACAGAAAAAATCAACAAAAAGATTGAAGAATTATCATTAACGCCTCTTTCTGGAAGTGATATAAATTCTGATACATTATTATATAAATGTTATTTTGGAATGTGGTCTGAAGTTAATGGGTGGTTAGAAAAACAATTCACGCCGGGTAAAGTTGGAACAGATTTTAAAATTTTAGGGTTTGGAAAAGATGGCGATTATGATTTCACCTTAGTTGGATTAACGTTAATTGCTAAAAAATGGGGTGATAAATTATCACAAAAAGCAAAAGATAATTTAATTAATAATCTTTTGACGCAAAAAGGTAATAACTTGCTTCCTGAAAAATGGGGCATTTGGAATTTGATTCCTGAATCTGAAAATCATTTAATTCTTGCAAACTCTTCATTATACTTAACGAATGAAATATTATTTGAATCTACGGGTGATGTTAAATATGATAATTTAAAAAATGGCGTCCATATATGGATGATAAATTATCTTAAAAACATTATAAAGAATGGTCTTTATGAATATAATGCAAAGCCATACAGCTCATGGACAATAAGAGGCTTACAAAATTTATATTCATACACAACCAATGTTGAAATGAAAACAGCAACAAAAATATTGTTGGATCAATTATTTTTCAAATATGCTGTACAATCAAAAAATGGTCATTTAATTGTTCCATATAGAAGAAGAGAAAATTATCTTGTAGATGAAATTAGAAAAAATGATGAATTTGCAACATGGTTAATGGCATTTACAAGCTACATTCCTGACAATGAATTAGAAAACTTTGAATCTATTAAACATGATTTTTCATTTTTATTAACAACAAAAATACAGGATTATAGACCACCAACAAAATTTATAGAAATTTGTTTAAATGATAAAACATTATGGTCTAAATGCAAACATACAAATTTGGAAATTACATATAAAGAAAGAAATTTCGCATTATTTTCGGGTGGGCATGAAGACAATATGCTCTATTTAATTCCATCTCCAAATGATGCGACTGTTAGAGTGACATGTTTGTTATTAAATGATAATTCACACAAAGTTTCTCAATTAATAAGATTTGAACCAGTTGGCGGTTTCTGGTGGAATAAAAACAATACAGGTGTTTATAAAAATTTTGCTTGTGGCGCAAATTTTATTCTTCCAAATAACTTTTATATAAAAAAATCAACAATCATTAATATGATTGACTATACATTTTTAGAAACTGATGATTGTTACATTGTAATAAGAACACTAAAAAATCCAGTTAATTTAACAGATACATTAAAAAACGTTGGTTGCTTTGAAGTTGTAAATAAAAGCGAATTTAATGATTTTGAAGAATTTTATAATAAGGTTATTGAATTAAATCAAAATACGAAAATAACATTAACGGATGAGTGTAAGCACAATACGACAAGAGGTTATACAATAACATTTAATTGCGTATTAAGATCTAATAATTGGCTTATTCAAAAAGTTGAAAAAAATGGAATCTTAATAGAGGATGGTAATTCTTCAGTTGAAAATTGGCAATACTTATATGTTGAAACAAACGATGGATTTTGTGTAGCTCATTCTAATGTTGGAGGTATTTCATACTCTGAAGATGGATATCATTATAGTTCTACGTTCTCAGAAGATATTCCACAAATTTTAAATTATAAAATGACTTAATTTTTTAATTTAGTTTTATCTTCTTCGGGATCTAAAATACCTAACAATTCTAAAATTATTTCTTTATATTTTGGATCATTTCCAAATTGTTTTAGTAAAGCAATAAATGCTTTAGAAACTTCATCATTATCATCATCCATTTTTATATACTTTCTTAATTTGGCTTTCTAACCAATTTGTTTCAGTTTTTATTTTTTCTATTTGCTTTATATTGTTCTTATACATTAATTTATTAATTGTTCTTTTGTAAGATTTTATAAGTTTATTCCTTGGACCCATTGTCATCATTATTAATGAATGATATGCTTCTAAAACATCGTATATAAAATCATAATCATCTGTGGTTAATTGTTTTAATTTAACCCTTGTAAGCAAATCTTGCCATTTTTCCCAATTGGGAGATGGCCATTTTTTTTGATTATCTTCAAAGTATTTATCTTTCATGTTTCTATATTTTTTTTAATGAATCAAATTCTTTATATAACCAACCAGTTCCATTTTTTGTAATAACGTTAATAAAACCATTATTAACAATATCTGATAGTGTAATAACCACATCGCCTCTATGCAAATGACATTTAACACTTTCTTGCCATTCTGGATTGTGTAATAGCGTTTTATTATTTTCAAGTTTTATTAAGTCGCCTGTTTGAAAATTCATGTTACACACAGTGCCTTTCTTTGGATTAGATAAATATCTCTGTCGAACAAACATTCTTTTATATCACTATCATCTGTAATTAATCCACCTCTTAAAACAAGATTGTATTCTACCCCCTCTTCTGACATAAGGTTTAAATACCATATTCCAACAGTTTTTCCATTTAAAAGTGATAAAGATCCACCTACACTAGAAATTATAATTAAAAATTTATCTTTAGGAATTTCATAAAATTTACCATAGAATGTTATAACTTTCCTAATTTGTTTTAAAACTACTAAATCTCCAATCATAGGTACAACATAAGATTCTCTCATTTTTAATAATAAAAATTTTATATAAAATCAAATTTAAATAAAATATTATCGATGAAACTTTTAAAAACCAAGTTTGCTAAGAGTTTATGGATTGATGATAATGATGAATTACTTAGTCCTAAAATAATGCTTGGAACTTGTGAAAAAAAAGATATAATGTTGTATCTTAATAAGACTTCATCTTTTTTTGATTCTGATGATATAGATAAAGACTGCTTTTTATATTATGTGTTACACCCTAAGTTTGGTGTATGTTGGCTTTGGGCAGATAAAAAAACTGATATTGTTTGGATTTAAAAAAATTTTTTAACATATCTACCTTTAATCCAACCTTCAATACCAGATTTTGGTTCAACCGCGTAAATCATATAATCATTTTCTAAGTTTGACCACATACATTTAATAACAAGTAGAATATTGCCTTCGTGTATTTCTCTTGTAAAAGCACTTTGCGAAAGATAAATAACATGACCAGGTTTATTTATAATAATATCACCAGCTAAAAACATTTGATTATTAATATAATATAATATTTATAAATAATAAATTTATGAAATCTACTTTAAAAACAATAAAGCATTTTAAAGAATGGGTTGAAAAAGAATTAGAGATAGAAAAGCCTGCTAAAGTTCAACTACATAAATCTAGAAAATCGCTTAAAACATATGCAGATTATTCACCTGGTGAAGGTGTAGTAAGAACTTATATCTCAGAAAGATCATTAGGTGATTGTTTAAGAAGTATAGCACACGAACTTGTGCATCATAAACAAAATGAAGAAGGAAGAATAAAAAGTAGCTACGATATAGAATTAGAAGATGAAGCAAATGCAATAGCTGGAAGATTAATAAGAAAATATGCAAATACGCACCCAGAATCAAATGTATACGATACGGTGATTAAACATGGCAAAAATAATAAATAACGCTTTCATTAGAACATTTACAGGTAAAGTTTTTGATGTTTTAAATGCGTCAGTAGACGATATCTGTATAGAAGATATAGCGCATTCACTTGCGTATACATCAAGATTTGGTGGACATTTAAATCAATTCTTTTCCATTGCGCAACATTCACTTATTGTTGAGGAACAATGTGTAGAAGAAGAAAAATTATGGGGACTATTACACGATGCAACTGAAGCATATCTTTCAGATGTTGTTACACCTTTAAAAAAATCTGATCTTTTTAAAGATTATAGAATCGCAGAAAAAAAATTAGAAAAAGTTATTTTCAAAAAATTTGGTTTAATTGGCGATTTACCTAAAAGCGTTGATTTAATTGATAAATCATCATTTTATATTGAAATAGCAAATTTTTATAGTCATTGGCCAGAAGACAAAATGGATCTGTTACCAAACTACCCAGTAAAAGCAATGACCCCTGCCGAAGCAGAGGTCGCATATTTAAAAAGATTTTATGAATTAATCAATCGTTAAAAAACGCTTCTAATTCATTATGCATTTTTCTTGCATCGCTGTAACCCAGATCTATCATCGCATTTGTATATATCGGGGTCATTAATAATGTTGTTAAAGACAACATCTCCAGAATAAAATCGGGAACAAATCTTAAATAAGCACTTTCTTTTTTCATAGTGCTTATTGCTTTTTGATCTAAATCTTTGGATGGTCTTACAACTTGAAGTGAAACCTTTCTGTAACCTTCAAATTCATCTCTTCCTAATTTATTCAATAAATTATTAATTGTATTTGCTCTATAAATGTCTTCTTTTAAATGATTATAGAAAAATAAAGTTAATAGTGTATCTTTAAAAACTTGATAAGCACTTGGAATTTCATCAGCAGGTTCTTTCGATGGATTTCCAAGATATATTACCATTACTTTTTCTGCGCCCGCCTGAATTGCAGGACTTATGGGTGTATTCATTGTTACACCACCATCATTATGCCATTTTTTATCACCTTTTTCATCTTCAAGTTCAACTGCTCTAAAAATTGTTGGAATTGCTCCTGATGCTATTGCATGATCAACAGTTAAACCTACCTTGTGAGAATTCCATCTTTGAGAAGAGATGTTAACACTATCATTTCTAGTTTGATACCAAACGTGAGTTTGACCTGAAGCCATTTCACCCGTAATGACACAAACAGTTTCTAATTCAGAATCTTTTATATTATTGTCTTTTATTTCATTAATAAAATATTTTTCAACAAATGTATATAATTGTCTGTTGTCAAAGATTGAATTAAATTTAAGTCTAATATAATCATCAAAGGGTAATTTTAATATCTGAGATATAGACACGCCTTTCCATGGTTCTACCATTTTTTGTGCATTGGTTTTATTCGAAAAAGATTTGTTTAACGAACTATACATGAAACTATTAAGCGCGCCTGCTGATGCGCCAACAGCAATATTAAATTGCAGGCCCCAGTTTTCGATTATATATTTTAAAACGCCAGCTTCATAAGCTCCTTTAGCACCACCACCTGAAAGTACAATTGCTTTCTTCTTTTTAATTGTCATTTATAAGGATCTCCTTATAACATATGTATTCTATCATATGCATAATTTATTGAGTTTTTTAATTTTTCAATCAATCCCAACCTTCTTAAAATTTTAAAAGCTAAATTTTCAGTAGAAAATTCCCCTCCGGTTTCAAGACCATGATCTCTCATTTTTCTTATCTTTTCTCTTATTGATTCAGCTGAATCAATGTTTTTTTCAGTTGGGGATTTTTTTAATTGATCTGAAATAAATTTAACTTTTTCACCTAATATTTTTGCTTTTTCTAGCGTTAACTCTTTATTAAACTTAGGTTTTGAATCTTTCTCTGGTTTCTTTAACCATTCGTTTTTTATTAAAGAATATATTGAATCACTATATCCAGCATTATCTTTTTTAACAAAAATCTCCAATGGGTGATCATATATTTCTATATCATGTTTATCATTCCATGAAGTTGATCTCAAAACAAAAAATTCATTTAATAATTCATCATTTATTTCATCAGACTCTGTTTTATAAACTAAATGTAAATCTAAGTCTGAATTTTTAGACCAATAATAATTGCAGGATGAACCTAATACTGTTACATCAATTAATTTAACGCCGTCTTTTTTTATTGAATTCCAAAAATCTTTTGCAATTTCAAGTAATTTTAGTTTAACTTCATCTTTTAATTTTTCTTCATCATCCCAGAGATCTGGATCTAATGAATCTTTTTTACTTGTAATTTTATTTAAAGTTTTTGATAAATTCATTTTCTTATTTAATTATTAAAATGGAATATAAAAAGGGAGAATTTTATTTTCTTTCAAGAGGATTCTGTAGGATCTATGATCCAAATAACGCTTATATTCAAGATAAATTCATTCCAAAATCAATTCATGAATCTTTTTGTTTAAATGATTACATCTGTCCTGACTTTATTATTGTAAGTAAAGTAAACGAAAGTTTATTAATTTATTATAATAATAAATTTGGATTATTAAATAATCACACAAAAATTAAATTAAAAAATTCAAATGAATAAGGTTAATAAAATAATTCTTGGAGAGATTAAAAAAAATATAGATTTAAACGTTTTTGTTGATTTTCTAAATGAAAAATACAGCAGAAATGGATTAATGTTTTCAAATGATAGTAATACGATAATTATATATAATTATACCAAGATAGATAAAAAAGATCTTCAAAGATTTGAGGGGATTTTAGAAGGTATAAATTATGACCCAAATGAAAGTAAGACTGGGTGATTTATTAGTAGACTTAAAATCTATGAAGAGATTTTCTATTGTAATTGGACAGGGCGTAAATAAAAATAGCTTTTGGATTTATTATTTTACAGGTATTTTACAAGGTAATGTTCTTCTCTTACCTGAAGATTTTATTATTGAAAACTTTAAGATTGAACAATCTATATGTGAAAACATATAATTTTGTATGCTAAATAGATACGTAAAAATAGTGTGGTCTTGCATGGCTGCAAGTTTATTATGTGGTTTTGTTTTAAATAAACAGAATCCAGAAAAATTGACCTTATATACAAATGCAACAGTTATAATGTGCGTTATATGGGTTGTAACAAGAATAATTTTTGAAGGTTTAGTCACAGTTTTAGAAATTATTTTAAAAAATGAAAAAAAAGATTAATGAGCCATGTACTCTGTGATATATGGGTTTATAGTAAATGATACGATAGGTGAATTAATATGTCTAAGAAAAAGCGTGTCGATTTAGAATCAATTGCAATCATGCCTGAAAACGACCTTTATAATTTAAAGAATCGTCTTTCTTCACAACATTCATTTTTAGTTGAAAAAAATGAGGATGAAAAGGTAAAAGACATTGAAATTGAACTTTGCTACGTTGAACGTGAAGTTGAAATTCGTAAAAAGCGCAGGGAACTTCATGATAAATGGCTAAAAGAAAATCCAGTAGAAAATTTTGATGATGCAATCGAAGAAGAAGAAGGTTATAGTGAGTTTGAAACAGAACGTGAACTATGGAACAGCCTTTGAAACAAGAATCTGAATTAAAAGATTTGAAAATTAGCTCAAAATCTGCAGCCGGCATTTATATGAGAGAAGTCTCAAAAAAGCCATTGTTAAATCATGCAGAATATGTTGAGTTATTTAAACAATATGAATCTGGTGATAGAAAAGCAAAAAACAAATTAATTGAAGCTAATTTGAGACTTGTTGTTTCTATCGCCAAATTTTATAAAAATTCGGGTCTTCCTTTCGAAGATCTAGTCCAAGAAGGAAATATTGGCTTAATCAAATCAATTGATAAGTTTGATTGGAAACTTGGTTATAAGTTCTCAACATACGCGTCATGGTGGATTAAACAATCAATTTCACAACACGTTCTTAAAAGAAAAAAGACGATAAGACTCCCGGCACATGCTGCAGGTGTTCAAAAGAAGCTGATTACTGTGTCTGAGGATTATCGTAAAACATTTGGTTCAGAACCTTCCGCTGAGGAATTATCTGAACTAACAGGTGCAAGTGTTAAAGTTGTAAAAGCGACTATGCACTCATCTAAAAAAATGGTATCATTACAAGACTCAATATCATCAAAATATGATTCTGAGCCAAGAAAAATTGAAGACACCATTCAATCAAATGGTCAGTATGATGATCCTTGCCAGGTCTTAATTGAAAAGCAACTTTTGCAGTTAACTAAAAAAGTGATGAAAACACTTACACAAAAAGAAACTGCAATCTTAAGATTAAGGTTTGGAATAACTGAAGATCCTGATGATATTGAAAATTTTCCTGTAACAGAATCAATGCAGAAAAAATTTGCACTTTGTGACGAGGTAGAAGAATGATGAAGTATGCTACTATTTTGAGCGATGATGGAATTGATTATCGTAAAATTTCAGCCGAAATGTCAAAAAGAGGTTGGAAGATGAATCACTCATCTGTTCGCAATTATATATTACGAATAATGCAAAAATTTGCAGCTGAATATTCAACCTGTCTTGATAACAAGATTAAGAAAACATCAAGCTTAGATGTAGCAAAAAATCCTGAATTTCAAGCGATGGTTTCTGATCTAATTCAAAAAGCGTTATTGGAACTTGAATATGAGAATAACAACTGAAAAACAAAAGCCTGTTAGACTATATGATTGGTTAAAAGCTAAATCATTATCATTAAAAGAATTAATTCAAAAGAAAAGCTTTAATTCATACTCTGACTTAATTTTATTCTGTGATAAACTTGGTATGCTTCCATGTTCAGAACATGATTTTAATAAGTCATATGAGGGATTATATCCACCAAAGGTAGAAGTTAAAGTAGAAATACCAAAACCTGAACTACCTAATGAAATTGAATCAGAAACTTCTGATGATGAAGTTTCAATAATTCAAGAACCTGAAATAACGACACAAAAACAACCAAAAAAGAAATCATCACAACCGGGTTAAAATCCGGTTTTTTAATATGAAAAAGATTATTTGGAATCCAATAAACACCCCAAGTGGACTGTTACAGGACAAATATTATCCAGATCGTTGGAAAATTGCAATTACATGCATTTTTTTAAATTGCACAAAAAGATTGCAAGTTGAAAAAATAATTGATAATTTTTTTATAAAATATCCAAACGCTGAAATATTTTTAAATTCAAATGAAGAAGATGTAAAAAATCTTATATCTCCACTTGGCTTTAAAAATGTTAGATATAATCGTGCAAAATCATTCTCAGAAGATTATATTAGAGGAAACTGGAAATATTTGATTGAATGTCGAGGAATTGGTCAGTATGCTGATGCTTGTGATAGGATGTATTTTTTAAATGAATTTAACGATACACCGCCAAAAGACCATGCATTGACCAATTTATGGCATTTTATTGTGAGGAAAGATAATGAAAGAAGCAACTGTAACGTCTGTATCATCTAATGAACTTATCACTCTTGCTCGTACTCAAATAAAATTTGATACTACGGGATCAGATATAGAAAAAAATGTCATAGATGAGTTTAAAAATCTTTCAAAAGATCAAATTAAGACTCGTTTAAAAGAAACTGCGTTTCCATATGCTGTTCTATTTGAGAATTGGATTGGTGATTTCAATCTTTCAACGGGTATTAGAAATGCAAATGCATTTAATGCATCAGAAATTTTCTATATTGGTAGAAAAAGATTTGATAAAAGGGGTGCAGTTGGTACATACAACTATAAGGACGTTACATTTATAGAAAATGAAAATCAACTTCTTGAATTAAAGAAGAAATATACTTTCATTGGAATTGATAATATCCCAGGTTCGCTCTCAATGAGAACATTTAATTGGCCTGAAAATACACTTATGATTTTTGGTGAAGAAGGAAAAGGTCTTTCTTCTTTTATGCAAAATCTATGTGAAAACACAGTTTATATAGAACAATTTGGATCAGTAAGAAGTATTAATTGCGGAACTGCAAGTGGAATTACTATGGTGGATTTCCTAAATAAATATAGAAAATTAAATTTTCAGTAATATTTAAATTTATGCAAGTACTGAAGTCTATTTTGGATTTTTTAAAAGCAATTAAAGATTGGTTTTTAGGATTATTTTCTAAAACAACACTAGATGATGAAATAAAAAATTATGTACAAACATATGTAAGAGATTTCTTTGAATCAAATCTAGTAAAATATATAGAAGATTATTTAAAAGATCTTATAGATAATAATGCTTACAATTGATAACAAAAAAATTCACTTTTTTGTTAAAAAAAATCAAGAAGTTAAAAAGCATGGTCTTTTTAACAGCGTTAATTTTATAATTGATTTTTTAAAAAATGAAAAATTTAAAGTAGAAATCAATTTCATTGATGATTTTAACGAAATTGATGATATTCTTTTAAAATCAAATCCCGATATAATAATATTTGAATCAATTTGGGTACCACCACCTAAGTTGATTCAACTACTTTGTAGGAAAGAAAATATCAATAAAAAATGGATTGTTAGAATTCATGCAAAAGCACCATTCATTGCGAATGAAAGTTTTTCAACAAAATGGATTAAAAAATATTCATACATTCCAAACCTAATAATCGCACCAAATTCTGAAGATTTAACAAATCAATTAAAATCATGTTTTCCACATGGAAATTTTTTATTTCTACCAAACATTTATATCGAAAAAGAAATTGAAAATAAAGTTAAAGTATCAAAAGATAAAAATTATATTGAAATAGGATGCTTTGGCGCGATAAGACCATTAAAAAATCATTATGCTCAAGCACTTGCAGCAATAGAATTTGCTGATTCAATTAATAAAAAATTAAAATTTCATATCAATTCTACTCTGATAGAACATCAAGGTGAAAACGTTTTAAAAAATTTGGAAGAACTATTCTCAAATAGTAAACATGAGTTAGTAAAACACCCTTGGTATTCTCACGATGACTTTATGAATATCATATCAAATATTGATATAGGAATGCAAGTTTCATTATCAGAATCATTTAATATAGTTACTGCAGATTTAATAACTTCAAAAGTTCCTGTTGTTGTTTCTGAAGAAATTTACTGGATGCCTAAACTTCAAAGAACATCTCCCACATCACATGCAGATATTGTAAATAAACTAAGACTTATTTATAATTTTTCGTTCTTATTTAAAATACTACAGAGTTTATCTTTACAATACTATTGTAATAACGCAAAAAAAACATGGTTGAAACAAATGAATTATACATAGCAGATTTTGATGGAGATAAAAACGTTTGCGAAATCTTATATGATAATAAACATAAAATGGATCCCGATGTGGATCCATTTTTAGGATTTGTATATTATGGTGATGTTTTTATAATTATTGAAATAGATGAAGAAACTCGAAATAAAACATTTAAGAAAATAAAGGTTTTAACTTCGCGTGGTTTATGTGGGTGGTGTTATTATGATTATCTTTTTGCAAATAAAAGATTTTTAGATTAAGATAAGATCTATGTCTATTGGCCTAGTTTGTCATTACGTAAAAGAAAAAACAAATAAAAAAGGTGTTACGGAACTCGTAAATCTTTTTAATAATAAAACATTGCAACTAAATCGCTGGCAAAAAGGTCAGTATAGTGAAGAAGTAATTAGAGAAACTTATATTCATAACGTTGATAAACTTATTGAAGTTATGCAACTCGTTATAAACGATGGAATTAAAGTATTTAGACTATCAAGTGATCTACTTCCCCTTAGTGATAAGGTTCCACGAGAATGGTGGGATAATGATACATTGAAGTCAAAATACAAAATCTATGGTGATCTCTGTAGAAAGAATAATGTTCGCGTAACATTCCATCCAGGACAGTTTTGCGTATTAAACTCTGACCGCGATTCAGTTGTTGAAAATGCAATTTCAGATTTAAAAATGCATGCATGGATTTTTGATGCATGTGAATTTGATGAATCACCTTATTATGCGATAAACATACATGCAGCAAAACGTGATGCATTCAATAAACTAATTCAAAACATTAAAACTCTTCCGGGAAACATTAAAAATAGACTAACACTCGAAAACTGTGAAACCGTAGCGAATGTTAAAGATTTATTTAATGTATACGAGATGACCGGAGTACCTATTGTATTTGACAGTCATCACCATATATTTAATACAGGTGATTTAACAATGCGTGAAGCATTTGATTTATCATGCAAAACGTGGTCAAACAATATTAAACCATTACAACATCTAGCAAACACGGAGCCTGGACTTGAAAGATCTAACTTTACGAATCGTCGCAAACACAGTAATTATATCCATTATATCCCTGATGAACAGATTTCTAAATTAATTTCAAATGAAATTGACGTTGAAATTGAAAGCAAGACAAAAAATCTTGCTATCAAAGATATGCTAGTAAAATTTCCTGATTTAAGTTTATAAATTATAAAAATATTGTTATAATAACAGTATGCCGTCAGAAATTATATTTGGTAAAGAAGCAAGAGAAAAATTATACGCAGGATTAGAAACTGCTGCAAAAGCTGTCACAACAACAATGGGTCCAAAAGGAAAAACTGTTGTTATAAAAACAGGTGATGGAAATATACCCATTGTCACAAAAGATGGTGTTACAGTAAGCAAATCTATAAAATTAAAAGATCATGCACAAAAAATTGGCGCTGACCTTCTTAAAGAAGCATCATCAAGAACAAATGACGTTGCTGGTGATGGTACAACAACATCTTCAATGTTAACATGGTCGCTTGTTGAAGAAGGTTTAAAAGCATTAAACAATGGCAATGATGCTATAGAACTTTGCAAAGGCATTGAAGCTGCATCAGGTCTTGTACTATTAAACTTAAAATCAATGGCAAAACCAGTTGATGATAAAGAATGGATTGTAAATGTAGGAACAATCAGCGCAAACGGTGATAAATCAATTGGTGATTTAATCGCTGAAGCCATGGAAAAAGTTGGGCGCGATGGAATCATAACAGTCGAAGAAGCTACTGGAATGACAACTAATCTTGAAGTTGTTGAAGGTATGCAATTTGATAGAGGATTTGTTAGCCCGCTCTTTGTAACAAATCCAGAAAAAATGAACGTTGTTTATCAGGATTGTGCGATTCTTGTTACTGACAAGAAAATTACAAAGATAACAGAGATGGTTCCATTACTTGAAGCAATTCAAAGAAATTCTAAACCACTCTTAATCATTGCAGATGATATTGAAGGCGAAGCATTACATGCATTAGCAATTAATAAAGTTCAAAACGTTCTAAAAGTTGTTGCAATAAAAGCTCCCGGATTTGGATCTTTAAAGGATCAATTATTGGAAGATATTGCAGTATTAACCGGAGCAACAATTATCTCAGATAAGAGAGGTAATTCTTTAGAAAAAGCAACAATGAAAGATTTGGGACGTGCAAAGAAAATAACTGTTGATTCAAAGTCAACTGTTATAGTTGGTGATGGTAAAACCACTGATAAAATTAACGAACACGTATCGAATTTAAAAACACTTTGTGAAGATATTAAATTACCAAATGATGAACGTTCTATAATCAAAAATAGAATTTCAAAATTATCTGCTGGTGCAGCAATAATTCGAGTTGGTGGATCAACTGAAGTTGAAATGAAAGAGCGTAAATATCGTATAGAAGATGCTCTTAATGCAACTGTTGCTGCAGTTGATGAAGGTATCTTTGCGGGTGGTGGTATGGCATTATTAAGAGCACGTGATTGTTTAAGTGAATTAAGAAGAAGTGACAATTCAACTTCATTTAAAAATGGTGTTGAAATTGTTTGGAAATCTTGTGCAGCACCATTTAGAAAAATTGCAGAGAATGCTGGAATCATCCCAGAAATGGTTCTTGCCAGATTACCCGAAGATAATAAAGATATCGGCTACAATGCTTCAACTGACGAAATAGTTAATATGATAGAGGAAGGAATTATTGATCCTGCAAAAGTAACACGAACAGCTTTTGAAAATGCAGTATCAGTAGCAAATACTTTCTTAACATTAGATGCAGTCATCGTAGAATGGGAAGAAGAAAATCAAAAGTATTAGAAAAGCATGATAAACTAGAGGCTGGTGATTTAATCAAAATCACCAGCCCTTATAATTTGTACTACAATAAAAAAGATGCTATAAATTTTGGTTTTGGATTACATTACAATATTCCTAACAGGATAGGTTCATTTTCTTCAAATGATGAGAACTTATATTTTCTAATAAAAAAGACTGAAGTTACAAATCAAATTGGCGCTGATTATTTTTTAATAAACGTAATAGATTCTACTGGAGAGAAATGGATGAAGATTTATGAATCTATAAATTTTGATATCATACTGTCAAAAGATAATACTTCAAAAGGAAACCCGTAATAACTTTTAGGTTTAAATCCATCTTTTGTAAGAATTAGAACAGAAACACTTGCATTATCTATTTTTAAGACATAACCATAGGTGTTATCTATTTTGATAAAATCACCTATGTTTAACAGTTTGTATGAAATTAACATTAACCCCTGATAGAAGAAAGAATTTTAATCATAATCATTTGTAAACTTTCTGATATTACTTCTCGAGGATTATTTTTTGTTTTAGGTGTATACTTTAATTTTTTTAAATCTAATTTAAAATTTACTAATAAATTAGAGTTAGCAGGATCAACTTCTTCTATAAAACCTAATCCAAATTTTTGTGTATTAATAATATCACCTACATGATAATCGTAAGGTGTAAGATATGAAAAATCTATTATTTCTTTTTGACCTGCATCACGTAAAGATTTGTTATAACGCTCAATTCTATCAACACCTGAAATAGTTGAAGTGTTTTGAGAGTCATTTTTCTTCAATATATTCGCTATTCTCTGTTTTTTTTCTTTTTCAATTTTTTCTTTTTCAATTTTTTCTTTTTCTGATTCTTTTGGTTGTTTAACTTCTTCTGCTTTAGTTCTGTTAATTTTAAAACCTGCAGCAAAAAATGGTGTTACATCAGGATTAGTTTCTTTTAATGTATTTTTTATATCATCAAATGTCGCCCCTGAATCAACATTATCATCTATAATTAAAATATTACCCTTTAAACCACTAACGTTAATTTCATGTATTCCAGTGAAAAAATCTTTACGATTGCCAAGAAAATCACGTGCTATTGAAATCTGCTGTTTCTTTTCAATTTTATTACGTACCGTACTTAAATTTGCAAATAATTGTCTTTCAAAATTTCTTATTTCTGCTTCTGATTTTCCTATTTTCCATCTATTAAATCTGTCCCAATTTATATCAAATTTTTTTGGATCAGTTGCTTTTTTAAGTGCATTATAACATTTGACATTCAAATAATTTGCAACATGTTTTGCGATTTCTTTTGGCATCGAAGAAGTACTATGTGCATACATAACACCTTCAATATTTTCTTTTTCAAATTTTTTTGCAATTTGAATTGAAATAAAATCTCTCCAAAAAGTTCTATCTTCATCACTCATGGTTAATGTATAACCGGATTCCAAATTTATATCTTTTTTTATAACATCAGCAATCTCAAAAGTATTTGCTTTTGCTTTATTATTTAATAGATTTTCTAAAACTTTATCTTTACAAAGAGTCCATTTACTAATATGAGTAAAAACACAATATAAATTCAAATCTTTTACTGAATATAATTTATTTTCTTCATTCTTTATAAAAATGGAATTTAAATCATTTTTTTCAATAACGATTTGTTTATTTTCTAAATTCTCAATTGCTTCTTTTATTAACTCTCTTATGAATAATCTTAACATAATACTTTTATTAATTATTTAATGTCTGAACAACACCTTGTTCCCGTGACGTAATATGCAAATTCTGGACCATGTACAATAGTTTTAGGCCTGCAACGGTTTCTAACTCCCGCAACTGAATGACCACCTGATAATGCGCTTATATATGGTTTTCCAGATTCATTAACAACCCATTCATCAGCATTTCCAACTATATCATAAACACCAAAATCTGAAATGCAAGTTTCATATTGACCACTTGGAACTCTTTTATCAAGTTCTTCAAATGTATGTGTTGCAGGATCTAACCAAGGCTGTCTATCTTGATTGCAAACACCTACGCCTCTGTGATATCCGTCACCATAAGGATAAGGTTTAATTGAATTACCTTCACAAGCAAATGTATGTTCAGATCCTGTGCACAGTCTTTTTCCTATAGACTCACATGATTTTTTAGCCTGCCACCAAGTCATTAACACCTGAGGCAATTCACCTTTTTTATTTGGCCATTCGTATTTATCAATGCAAAAATCTTTATGAGTTAATTTTTTACTTTTACAAACAGTTGGAAATTTAAATTCTGCACATCTCAGTGGTCCTATACCGCTATTGGCTTCAGATGATAAATTTTCATCTAGCCATTTTAAACAAACCTGTTCAACTTCCGGACAATATTCTCCTGAAACGTTAACCATGTCCATAGGACATTTATTTTCTGCAGCATGCAAAGTTGCAAAAGATAATGTAAATGCAGTTAAAAATGCACCTGATATAATTTTTTTAATCATAATTACCTTAACGAAGAATTAACTAATTCTGCAATTTCGTTTGCTTCTTTTGAATTAATAACTTTACCTTTATACGATTGTAATTTTTTATTAATTCTCTCTTTTACTTCTTCACTTGGATCTGGAATTATTTCAATGTGAACATGTCCAGTTGGATAGACAGTCACAGTTACAGAATCACATTTAGCTCGAGTGATAAAAGGAATTTCTTCTGACATTATACCCTCAACATCATATTAACTGCAGTTGCAACTCTTTCTCTCAATTCAGGAGGTAATTTTGAAAGACAGATATAATATTCTGATTTTTGAACTGAACTAGAAATTGCACCTTCCATAAGTGGAATTTCTTGCTTCGCAACAACAGTTAAAACAAGCGGGTGCATTGGCTGATCAGAATAAATTGGCTGCATAAGATTTGATACTTTATTACTCATAATAATCCCTTAATTCTTCCTATTACTATATTAATACCATTTTTACCAAAGTGTATACCATCCGGAAGATCAGTTATATCTTGCGTTGAAATATAATCGCAATAGTCTTTAACCTTTAATTTTAAAGCATTATCATGTTTCCATTTCTTTCCTCTTATGAGTGGTGGGCCAACCCATATACACTTTCTTGAAGTTTCCACCATTTTCAAAACACAATCAACATTAGGGCTCACAATGTCATCATAATGATTTGATCCTAAAAAAACAATAACTATATCATGTGTTAAATCTAAATTTTTAGAGCAGGTACCAGACACCCTTGCGCCATCCTGATGATAATCTATAACGATATTATCCTTTCTTAAATAAGGAAAAGCTACACCACCTTGGGAATCTCCAATTATAGTTAATGTCATACCCAATAAAAACTCAAGGAACATAGTAACCTCGCACTATATTCCTAAGTATTTAAATTATTTTAATTTATTTTTGATATTTTTCGTATGCTTCTAAAACTTCAGGTGCAACATCTGATTTATCCCTAAATCTAACAAATACTGGAAATCTAAGACGTCCATCTTCTGTAAATGGTGGTTGTGCTTCACATTCAACAATCTTACCAATGTAAGAATCAGCACCATTTAATTGAACTTCAGCCTTTAATTTATCATTAAACCCAGAAGCAACATTTGTTGTTACACCATTTGGAAAAAGTACAGTAAACCCGCCAAACATTCCTTCGCGCTTTGTTCCTCGCTTACCTTCTACCCAAGCAACAACAACACCTTCATGTGTTGAAACAGGCTTTAGTTTAAGAATAGCTTTTGAACGCTTCCAAACGTACTTGGCATTTGGATCTTTAAGCATTACACCTTCATAGCCTTCATCAAGATACTTTAAATAAAAGTTTCTAAGTTCAGACTCATTATTAATAAGCGTTGATGGAACAGCTTTTATTTTATCAGAAGCAATTACTTTAACGAGATCATTTACTGCTTCATTTCTAAATCGAAATTCGCTTTTATTTTCTTGCGCTTGCCAATTATCAAGGGAAACACAATCAAAAACATGGTAAATCATACCTGAATCATCTTTATTATGCTTGTGAGACATAACAACAGATGCACTTTCTGACCAATCTGCACCCATAATTTCACCGTCTAAAACACCTGTAAAATTTGAATTTTCCAGTATTTTAGTGATTGTTGGTAATGTTTCAATAACAGAACCATTTCGCGTATAAAGTGTAACTTTCCTAGCTTCTTTAACTGCAATTAACCTAAGACCATCAAGTTTGGGTTCAATATATACAGGGTATTTTACTTCACCTTCTGGAATTTCAAATTCACCATCAGTTGTTTTTGCATCTAAAGTTTCAGCAAGAGCAACCGCAAATGGTTTGATCGTTCCAGGCCAAATCTTGTTTACGGTCGTATCACTTACACCACAACGAAGATTCTTCAAAATGATTCTTTCGCACCATTTTTGTTCAAGCTTTGACATTTTAGAAAATTCTGAAATAACTGCATCTTTCGCAGCATTTCCTGTAATTTCCCTTTTTGAAAGCTTGTCAAGAAGCAAAATAAATGAATCTAAACAACTTTCAGTTGTTTCTAACGCCTGTGGCTTTTTAAATTTAGAAACATAATAATTTACGTAAGGATCACATGATAATTCAAAAATCTTCTTTAAGATCTTATTATCCGAATTCTTACGCAAAATTGACTCTTTTTCAAGTCGTGAATTGTCTGATTCTAGAGCCTCAAGAATTTGATAAACTTCAATCATAAAATGAATATATCATAATATTCTTGGGTTTGCAAAATTAATCGCCTAAAATTCTTCTATTTAAAGACTCATTTAATCCAAGCTCTGTTTCAACAGATTTTAATTTTTCCTGAATTAAAGATGTATCTGATCCTGATAACATTGCATCTGCAAGCATCTGGACTAATTTTGAATGTAATTGTTTTAATGATTCTTTAGATAAATTCATTTGTTTAACCTTCTAAATTTTCGTCTATATCTAACGTTTCTGGATAACCTTCTTCACCCGGCCTCTTTGGACGTTTTCCTGCTTTTCTTCTTGCATGAATATTTGCCCAAAGCCCACGCTTCTTCTTTCTTTTTTTCTTTTTCTTTCTTCTTTCAAAAAGTTCTTCTTCTATAAACTCTCTAAGAAGATTTCTAAGTTGATCAAGCTTCATTTGATTCCTGCAAGTTTATTCCATTTATTAACAACTTCAGTTACAAGTTTCTTTTCTTTTTCAGAATTTTCAACAAATTTAATAATTATGTTTTTGTTTTCTGTTATGGTACCACCGCCAGAAATTAATTGTTGCGCTAATTTCATAAATTGATCGGGATTTTCTGATGCCCATTTTGCAAATCCTGATTTAACCATCCAAGATGAAGTCTCATTGTCTAAACCTGCAGCTTTTGCAACTTGTCTAAAATTTTGTCTTGAAACTTTTCCAGATTTTGTCTGCTTATTCAAACCTGATAAACCAGTATCATGCTCGGGTTCACGTTGCATTCCTTTGAATAAATTGCTATTATCATTTGGTGTAGGTACTTTTGGCTCACCCATATCAGGATCAATTTTTGTTGGTGGCGGCGGAGGCTGCTTTGCCATATCTGCTTTCAAATATGTTCCAACGTGAGTTCCACCTTCAACACTCTTAAGACCAACATCAATTGAGTTTTGAATTAAATCATTTGGTATAAAATTATCAAGTATAGGATTAGTACTTCCCTGACCATAATTTTGAACAAGTGATAATGATGATTTTAATTTTTGCAACCCTTGCTCAGATGATGCAGCTCTTAAAATTAAATTTTTTAATTCTGCACCCATTGATCCACCTAATTTTAATGGTTTTAATTTTTGAGCATTTATAATATCACCTTGTGATGATTGTTTTTCAAACATTCTACCTATGATATTTGCAGCCAATGCCAATGGTTTGAACGACTGATATACTTTCGTAAAATTTTGAATACTTTCCTCTTTTTCAAGAACATCTATATCATGTCCTTTTACTAATCCTCTAATAAATTTTCCAAAACCAGCCTCATTAAGTCCAGTTAAAGATGATTTAAATTGATTCAATATGTCTTGTAATGCTTTAGTCGCAGTGTCTATTTGATCTGCAGTAACATTTTTATTTTCTAAAGACTTTACAATATTTTCCATTAAAAGATAGAATTCATATTCTTCTTTTAAAAATTTATATTTTGGGTGAGATTCATTTAAAATTTTATCATATGATTTTAATTGATTCTCACAAACTCTTCTTTGAAAACTAACATAATTTAATAATTCACTCATTTTGAAACCCCGAAATAAAGATCTGCTTCTGCTTGACGCCTTCTAATAAGACCGGGTAATTTTTTACCTCCGGCATTGACCCACTTCATAAATTCATCCCTAATCGTTGGATCATTTGGGTTAGCATTTACTTTTTTAAGTAATGTACTTGATTTTAAACTTCCATTTCCAAGATTATATGCAAATGAAACTAAGGCATCAAATTGATCCTGATTTATATCATCTCTACAGAAAGAATCAACAGCTTTTTCAAATGTATCTAACATCGTTGACAATAATTGAACAGCATATTCTTCTGTTATAGGTTGATCATTTAATGTTACTTTTTTACCACCGGGATAATATGTTGCCCCGTAACCTATGGTTGGCACACCAGCACTACAAAGATATGGTTTCGATCTGAAGCCTTCGAACTCTTTTATTAGTTTAAGTCCCTTTTGACCGGTTTTCGTTATTTTCATTTTGATTACCCGCTAAATCTTTACTAGTATATATATAGTTCACATAATCATGAACTACTTTTATTCTATCTTCAAGATGTTTAACAGTTTCTAGAAGCCATTGTGGAATTTGTTCATTATTTTCTAATAAATCTTTTAAATCTTTTGATTTTTCAAAAATAACATTAACCGCAGCTTTATAATCAAATTGTGGTAAACGATCAATTAATTTTAAATTATCGGCAGCCAGATAATTTTCAACATTTTCTTTTATAATTTGTTCCAAGTCTTGCTGCGTAATTTTCATTTATTTACTCCGATTGTACAAGCGCTTCTGATAATGGCATATCATATTGACCAAATAATTCAATTGATGTTTTTTCTGTTTCAACAATTAATTCATTTATTACATCTACTACTCTTTTTATTAAGAAATCTTTTGCTTCATTCAAATTTTCAAATACAATAACATCAGGAATGTTTTCTAAAAATAATTCTTGATCACCTGTATTAATTTTGTATGAAGTTATTTCACCCTTTAAACTTCTTTTTATCACTTCTTCTACGATTTGGCAAGGCGTTATTCTTGTCTTTGTTCTGTGTAGAAGATATATTGTTTGACCTACTTTTAGATTTTTCATCATTCTTTTCCTCTTCAGGTTCACTTAAAAATTTTGCTTTAAAAACGCCTAATGTTATATCAGAAGGAGAAATTAAAAAATTAGGAGCTTCTTTATCAACTAAAAGATTATTGACTTCGCATTCTTTATAAATCTTTTGCCATAATGTATTTTCTAATTCACTTTTCTCCAACAGACTTGCTAGTCTCTCTGAGAGTGTTGAACCATCATCAAACATAACACTAAATAAGTCTCTTATATGCTCAAGCTCTTGAACACTAAATGAAATCTTAACAAGTTTTTTATTCATTTAAAATTAATACCACAAATAAATCAATTTGTTAATTATCAAGTATTTCAAGGAATACATCAAACGTATCCTCATGCTCAACTTGCTTCTTAATTTTATTGACTTGCATAGCAGCTTTAAATGTTTTCATATCAAGCTTTTTTGAATATTCATCAATAAGCTCTTTCCTATCATCTTTCAAAAGTGAAAGTTCATTATCAATTGTATTTAATCTACTCAAAAATTCTTGAGCAACTTCTTTTAATTCTGATAAATTTATTGATTCTTCAACGTTCTTTTTCATACAAATAAAATTATAATATAATTTATATTTTTACAATTTTATTATCTACGCTGTTGTCTTTGCGTAGTTACTCTGGGTTGTGTAACTGCTCTGGGTTGTGTGATCGCAGGTCTTGATTGTTGAGCATTTAAATTTATAACAGAATTTGCTAGATCAGGTCTGCCGTTTGAACCGTAAACAAAAGCTACCATTGCTTTTGCTTTTCTTTCAGGCATACCCGATGTAATTAAATTTTGAAGAATTGCCTGTGGATTTCCACCATTTTCTTCAATAAATTCAGCAGAAGCATTTTTTAAATTTTCTGAATCTTGACTAAGAAAATCAGGCGCTTTTATTTTTGAATAAATTAAATATGCAGTACTTTGTGCAGATTTTTCATCTAGATCATTAAGTTTAAATATATTTTTAATATTTTCAGGCATTTGTGGAAGTGAATTATTTATTCTAGAAAGACTTTGAAAAATACTGTTTGATAATTGAAACTTTTTTGGATCATTTTTTATTAATTTCATATAAGATTGAAAACCTGAGATTACGGCAGGTATTGATAAAGATTTTGCGAGAAGTGCAATTTGGGGAATATTTACGCCTTTAAATTTAAGTTCTTGCATAAATGCAAATTTAAGTGTTTCTGCTGCAATTTGTCCCGTATTACCTTTTTCTGTTTTATCAAGGTATTTGTCTAACCATTCATCACCTAAAATTGCTGTCGTCCATGGATTATTTAATATAGCAGCAATACTAACAACTTGCGCGCCGGCTCTAGCAACAGAACCAGCAATATCTTTACCACCTTTTACAAGTGGATCAGTTACTGTTTTTATGTTTCCATAAAGCCAATCTTCTGTTCCACCACCACCACCACCTGAATGAGATGTAAAACTTGTTGAATTATAATTTGGATTTCCATGATTATCAGTTTGAGGTGTATCAGAAACCCCGGGGTCTCCAAAACCTTCATCTTCATTAAGAAGCATTTCTCTTATTAATTTTCTTAATAAAATTTCATTTTGCATGTAATCTCAAAAATTTTTTAACAGATTTTTTAATAAGTTCATATTGATAAGGAATGATAAATGGTAATTTTCTAATTGAAAACCATTTAACGTCATGATTTTCACCATCTCTATCAAAAATAAATTTTTCATTTAAAATTGCATTGTAACAAAAAACTCTTTTTATTCGTGTTTTATTTTGTATATCAACGCAACCAACATAGTCAACTATAGTTGGAACAACGCCTGTTTCTTCTATCGTTTCTCTAATTGCACAAAACTCGGGAGATTCCTCACCATTAAACCTACCTTTTGGAAATCCCCATCTGTCATTTTTTCTTGGTTGAATTAATAAAATTTCTATATCATTTTCAGATTTTCTGAAAACGCAACAGCCTGAAGAAATTTCTTTTCTTAATTCAATCATCTTTGTTTTGGTGAAATAGGTGGTGCTGCTCCTGCTTGTTCAGGTGCTGTAGTATCTTCTTGTGTTGGTGGTTGTGGCATAGATCCACCACCGGCAGGTTTAACTTGTATTTTTTGACCACCAGATGAAACAACCCTGTACTTACCCGTATCAGCTGGTTCCACTGCTTGTTCACCTGGAACCTGTCCAGATGAAATTTGTGATAATCCTTTTAGGAATGTAATTAAAATACCTTTTTCTTTATCGTCAAGATCATTTAAGTATTTTTCAAGTTCAACTTTTACAGGTGCATCTTTGAATGATCGTCCAGATCTAATTACGTTAATTGCTGAAATAATCTGATCAGCAGGTTCGCCTGATTCATCCATTTGAGGTTGATTTTTTTGCTGTGCATTTGGATCACCTTGTTGCTGATCAGGTGGCGTTTGTGGTGGGGCTCCTGCAGCAGTTGGTGGAGGTGGTGCGCCTTGAGGTTGTTGAGAAGGATCAGCAGGTGGCATTGCATTTGGATCGCCCTGCTCAAATAACGTATATAATTCGTATTTTAATCTTTGATTTTCTGATAATCTTTGCTTTAATGATTTCATTTTTTATACCTTACGCTGTTTAGGTAATCTTCGCTATAACGTCTTATCATTTTTCTAGCGTAATTTTCTTCTATTAAAATTTGTTTTTTAACTTTTTTATCAGATGATTCATTTAATAATTCATTTTCAGAATTATCTGTTTCTTCTGAAATTAAATCCTTAATAAACTTTTCAAAATATTTGGCGTCCATGTTTAATAAGTATTCAAAAAATGTAGTATAATTGATTTTTTTGTAAATGAAAGATCAATTAATCTTTCTTCTTTTAAGATTTCAATATCATCTATTTTTATAATATAAGCAATATTTGTTTCAAATTTTTCAGAAGCTGAAATTTTATCTAACAAATATTTTAATAATGTTGAATTATATTCTAACTTTATTCTGTTTATACTATATTTTTTTATTTTTATTGATAATAATGAATCATTTATCTGGAAAATAAACTCGGGAAATTCTTTATTGCTTACTGAATTAATTTTTTCATTAAATGAAATTTCATCTTTTAATGAATCACTTATTAGTATATTTGTATTTGTTTCTAAAAAATTAATCTTTTTCTGCATAAGATACATCCCTATAAAGTGAATCGGCAAATCTTGAATATTCTTTATCCAATTCAGTTACAGAATTAACATTTTTTGTTATCAAAGCAACTGATATATAATCTTCAGTTACAATGAATCTCGCATTATGTCCCGTTTTTGCTTCATAATTTAATAATTCAAGCATAAAAAGGTTTCTGTCTTCAATAGCAAAAAAATGAAATTTTTTACAGAGGTGTTTCTCTTTAACAATCCATTTTTCAGTTGCAATAACAGGTGTTTCTCTTTTTGAAATTTTTACAATATTTGAAGAATTAACAGGCATTGTTAATTTATCATTTTCTTTCAATAATCTATTCGCAGTTTCTAATAAAAGATTACTCATATTTGTATAATTCCGCCTATTATATTCTTCTCAATAGAAGACTCACCGTAAACTTTTAATAGATTTGTTATTACACAAGAATTCCCTTTTTTGTTTGAAACTATTATATTTGCACCCGTTGTTTTTGCTAAATGAATCCATGCTTTTTCGGGATATTCTTTTATATCTTTATCTATGAGACAACATATTACTTCTAAATTTCCATTGTAAAATGGCTTTTTCCTATCATCATATTCATGATGATTAATAATATCATCTCCAATTAATATACCCATTCTAAAATCCCTGAAAGCAATTGTGTTATGCATCAATCTATTACTTTCAGTTGCCCACAAATAATCAGGTCCGGATAAATTTGATTTTTTATGATTTGATATTACTTTTCCAGCATGAAGAACACATGCTGAATTATAAAGTAATGAATCATCAGTTTCTATATAACCATAAACAATTGTGTTTTGATATACTTCTGAAATTCTTAAAAAATCAGTTACATCAAGTCCACCTGGTTCATCACTATTTTCTGCTGCATTTTCAAATGAAGATGGCTTTTCATATTCAAACGAAAGTTCAGGTAAAACTATTATTTCAGCACCTTGACGAGAAGCTTGATAACAAAGCTGAGCATAAGTTTTTATTAACTCAGCTTTGGTATTTTTTGTGTCTCTTGGTGCTGAAATAGCTGTAACAATCATTTTATCTCAATATTAATTTTTTTTGTTTCAAAGATTCATAAATATTTTCAGAAATCTTTTTTATATCTTTATCATCTTCTTCTTCATCTTCGTCAGATTCATCATCTGCTGACGCAAATTCATCTTCATCTTCTTCAAATGAATCTTCTTCGTCTTTACCCGGATCAACTTTTGACTTCATTGAAGTTAATGAATTATCATCTGAATCTAACATGTCGACAATTGTTTCATAAGCACCATTTAAGACGATATTATTTTCTTCTCTATTTTCATTAGTATCGCCTAAGAACCAAGTTTTTAAGAATTCTTCTGAATCAAATTCGTCCGGATCGACTTCTTCGTAGTATGAGGCATACTCCTTGTCGAAAAGATTTCTTAATTCAGAATCTGTCTTCATATAATTATGAACTGCAGCGTTTACTTTTTGCTTTGATTCTCCTCCTGAAAATCTTTCTAACTCACCAGTTGTAATCTCTTTATAGAGTTTTCTACCAAGTGTATTATATAAAAATGATTGCCAATCTTTTTCTTTATCTTCGTGATGAACTTTGTATTGGGAAGAAAGCCAACTGGTAAATCCAGGATCAAACACGAGTTTTACCAAATCAATTTTATATTTTTTACCTGTTCTTTCAAGAGCTTTTCTAACAATTGGCATATCAATTTTTCTGCCAAGATAGTTTCTTACTGATGAAGGATTTGCTGCGTTAACATCTTCACCTTGACTTTGAAGTAATTCGCCAATTTCTTTTAGTGAAACTGCTCCTTTATTATAATCTTTCTTAGCACCAGGTCTATCACCTTCATCGCGCATGTCTCTTTCAAAGTCTTTCTTCAAACCAGGTAAATCTTTAAATGCTTTTATCGCAGATCTAATATCAACACCACCGGATGAAGTTGTAGATGGTTCATCAAGTTTAGATTGCTTTCCAAGCCAAGCTTTAAAATCATCAAAATTTTCTAGTGCATAATCAGCACCAGGTATATGACCGTAATCTTTTTCAAATTGATCTGCGTCCATATTAATGACACTTTTCATTTTATCTTTTAAATCAATTTTTTTAACTTCTGCCTCAAGAAGTGTTGTTAATTCTCTTCTTATTATTTTTCTTATTTCTTGAAGACCTGATTTTTTACTGTCTTTCATCGTTTCTACCTTTTGCTTTATGTGTTTAAATAATTCTTTATAATCTAATGGTGATAAATCATTAATTATTTCAGGAATTTTTTCTATAAATGAATCTTTGTTATCAGGCAAATATTTTTGTTCTAGTTCGCCATGTTGATCTATCTTTTTTGTCTCATCACCTAATTTAGGATTTGGTTGCACAGGTGGTTTTAAAGGTGGATCACCCAACTTTTGCTTCTGTTTTGATAACATATTTTTATTCATGTGTGCGTATTATCATTTGGAGTATTAATAGGTGCAGTTGATGCATAAATCCCAGATTGAGATTCTACTTTGTTCGTGTCAGATGTAACATTAATATTTGTATTATTTGAATATTTTACTTCAGTAAATCTTCTTGAAAAATATAA